>CENW01012858.1_pt1 | contig 124389 bp, 120 predicted proteins | sample 530241 | NCBI WGS metagenome assembly CENW01 (sample SAMEA2619818, study PRJEB7988) | marine metagenome | isolation source: saline water (ENVO:00002010), including | reverse complement strand
CAGGGACCATCCGTTCCCAGGGGGGCGGCGGCCCCAATGCTTCTCGGGGGAGGGTCCGTGGGCGTCTACTCCCTGGTTGCGATGTACTCGCTGGAAGCCCACGGAATTATCCTCGGATCCATCATGTCATGGGTGACAGCGGTGGCAGTATGGTCGATGCCATCCTACATTTATCTAAGGTGGAGAACCGGAGTAGGGGACTCGCGAAAAGTTAGCAGTTGACGCTAGTCTGTAACATCTATACGCCTGATTCCGCTCCGTAGTTCGTGAGAGTAGAGGCCGGCGACAAAATACCAGATCTAGTGTTACCTTCAATTGACGGTACGGACTTCGAGATGTCTGCGATGAAAGGGAAGAGGGTGATATTCACTTTCTTCAGATTCTCGACATGCCCGTTCTGTAACATCAGAATTGACAATATTCTGAAGAGATGGGGCGAATTCCATGAGGACACTGTTATGGTCGGAGTGTTCGATGCAAAAATAGACGAGCTAACTAGGAGGATGGGGAAGAGGGGTATACCCTTCACAGTCGTGGCTGACGAGACCTATCAGACATACCTTGACAACGGTGTCGAGAAGTCCTTCGCTAGATTCATGCTTGGTGCCATGAAGTCCCCTCTCACGATGTTGAAGGCGACCCTCAAGGGATACATCCCGATGACTCTATCCCTCTCGAAGATGTCCACTCTGCCGGTTGACATGCTGATAGACGAGGACGGGACCGTGGTCGAGGCGCACTACTGCAAGGACACGGTCGACCATCTGCCGATAGACCGTCTGATAGCATTCTCAAAGGGGAGTTAATCAGGCGACAGGCTTTCTCCCAAATAACGCGAGGGTGCCGACGAAGCCATCCCTGAGTCCAACTCTGCTGGTCTCGACGTCAATGAATCCAGCATCGGTCATGCCCTGCCTCCACTCCTCCTGACTCAGGGTGGTCATGTGCACGTTGAGACTCCCGGGCCAATCCAGGCTGTCCTCGTTCTCGAGGTAGTGGTCGACGCCGGCGACCAAAATACCCCCAGGCTCCATCCAGTTCTCTTGGATCTCGGCAAGCATCGCTACAGGGTCCACGAGGTAGTAGAGGAACTCCATAGAGTGAACGAGATCGAACCTTCGCGAAGGCGCCCACCCTGGAAGCCTAGCATGGTGGAACTCCCCGTCGCCTCTCTCCCTAGCCTTCCTAATCATCTCCTCGGAGCCATCCACCCCGATGGCGACCTCGCAGTCCTCGTTATCCTCTAGCGCCCTGCAGACCCACCCGTTCCCGCAACCCACGTCGATGGCTGAGAAGGGCCCCTCCATCCTCGAAAGTGCCATCGAGAGCATCTCGCCCACGGATGCCGCGTGGCCGCTCTCCATCCCTAGGTCCCTGTCACGGAGGGCCCACTCAGAGAACAGCTCGGTGGCGTCCCTCTCCGTCATGCATGCCACTCCCGGGCTCGGCCAATCAAGGTGACGGATGCGCCGACCGATTCAAGGACGGCCTGCCCTCTGGGAAAGCAGATGTGGTCTGCGGGCATCGAGGGTTTCGCCCTGAGCATGGGCCTCATACTGGCGATAGGCCCCCAGAACATATTCGTCCTGAGGCAGGGGTTGCTCAGGTCACACGTGTTCGCCGTGTGCCTGGTTTGCTCTCTGGCTGATGCGCTCCTGATTACCGTGGGAGTACTGGGGCTTGGCGCATACCTGTCGGGGGTCGAGGGCGCCGAGTTCTGGATATCGATGGTCGCGGCGCTCTTCATCGCCGGATATGGCGTGATGAGGGTGAGGTCCTCCATGGACCCCGTCGGGATGAGCATAGGAGAGGGGGGAGGTGGGGCGCTGGTGCCCACGCTCGGTACGGCAATGGCTTTCACGTTCCTCAACCCTCACGTCTACCTCGACACCGTCATGCTCATCGGGAGCGCGTCCAGCAGATATGCCTCAGAGGAGAGGGCCTACTTCGCGGTCGGTGCGATGCTCGCCTCGTTCCTGTTCTTCTTCGCCCTGGGATACGGGGCCAGGCGCCTCTCCACGATGCTCGAGAGCCCAGAGGCATGGAGGGCGATAGACAGGGGGATAGCGGGGGTCATGTTCGTCATCGCAGGCGCCATAGCCTACTCAGTCCTCTGAGCCTCCCACGCCTCCTGAGGATCGCGGGAGGGACCCTGTAGGTGTAGTCAGTTTCAGGGCCGATGAGCCTTATCGACTCCCTCCTTTCGTCGAAAATAACCCTCTCGAACCTCGAGTCTATCCCATGCAGGGGCATGTTCGCGAGCATGGAGCCGTCCCGGGAGATGGATAACCCGGTCGCGACGTCGGAGGGGAAGGAGGTGAACTCGAGAATCGACTCGTCGGACTTGACGTCACCGAGACCCTCGAACATGTCCGCGAACGCGTTACTGAGGCCCTCCCAGTCTCCTGGCCCGTACTCCATGGCAATTCCCGGAAGAGCCGATCTGATTTCTCGATTTCGGAGAATCCAAACTCATTCACCGGCCAACATCTACAATCGGTGTTAGGTTTAAGAGAGATGGCCGATTAGGTAACCCCAGGTTGTATAGCCGAAGGTGATAGAATGAGCATAGGAATTGAACCACTAGGAGAAATGGTACTCGTACAAATGGAGGCCGCTCCGGAGAAGACACAATCAGGATTGTTACTACCAGAAGAAGCAAGAGAAAAAATGACTGTAGGTCTTGTGGTCGCAGTAGGACCGGATGCATCATCCATTATTGCCGCCGGAGATCGCGTAATCTACAGGCAGTATAGTGGGACTAAAATCGAATGGCTAGGATTAGAATATTTACTTATGAAATCAGAAGATCTTCAAGCAAAGGTTAACGATTAAGGAGTTGATATAATGGCAAAACAAATGTTGTATGGTGAAGACGCACGAAGAAAATTATTGGAAGGAATTGATGCTGTTGCTAATGCAGTAAAGGTCACCCTTGGCCCCGCTGCTCGAACTGTTGTTTTAGAAAAATCATGGGGAAGTCCTACGATTATCAACGATGGAGTAACAATCGCCAAAGATATCGAACTCTCTGATCCTTTTGCCAATATGGGTGCAAAATTAGTTCAGGAAGTTGCAAGCAAGACTCAAGATAATGCGGGCGATGGAACATCTACAGCATCTATTTTAGCACAGGCATTGTGTCACACTGGACTGAGAAATGTTACTGCTGGAGCTAGCCCCGTTGAACTGAAAGCAGGTTTTGATGAAGCAATTTTAGCGGTTGTCGAATACCTCAAGGAAATGGCAGTACCTGTGGAAGAATCGAGTACAATTCATCAGGTAGCAACTATTGCTGCAAATAATGATTCAGATATTGGAGAATTAATTGCTCAGGCAGTAGAAGCAGTTGGACAAGATGGCGTCATAACTGTAGAGGAAGCAAAATCAGCAGAGACTGACTTGAAGGTAGTTGAAGGAATGGAGGTTGACAAAGGATACATCTCTCCATACTTCATCACTGACAGAGAGCGTAAAGAGGCAGTATTAGAGAATCCAATGATTCTTATTACAGATCAAACAATCAACAGTGCTCAAGATTTGCTACCAAGTCTTGAAGCCAGTATGCAACAAAAACGTCCATTGTTGATTATTGCTAAGGATATTGAAGGAGAAGCATTGGCAACTTTAGTCCTTAATGTGGCAAGTAAGATTGTCAAGGCAGCAGCAATCAAAGCACCTGGATTTGGTGATGAACAGGGAGAGATATTGGAGGACATTGCCATCCTTACTGGTGCCCAAGTTTTAGCCAAGGATCGTAGTGCGGATGTGAAGGCACAAGGACCCATGTCATTGGGCGGGGCTGAAAAGGTAATTCTCGGGAAAAATAAAACAACATTTGTTGGCGGTGAAGGAGAATCATCAGCAATTGAAGAGCGAGTAAGCCTTCTACGGAGTCAAGAGAAGACTGCAACATCAAATTGGGACAGTGAAAAGATGCAGAAGAGGATTGGTAAAATGACTGGTGGAGTCGCCGTTCTTCGTATAGGTGCTGCTACAGAGACAGAAATGAAAGAAAAGAAAGCTCGTGTTGATGATGCCCTCAATGCAACTCGTGCTGCTATGGCCGAAGGAGTTGTAGTTGGTGGAGGAGTTGCATTACTAAGGGCACGAAGTGTACTCGACGAATTGAAATTATCAAGTTCTGGAGATAGGGCAATCGGTGTTGGAGCTGTGTATGATGCTCTTTCTGCACCACTTCGCCAAATTAGTGAAAATGCAGGACAGGAAGGAAGTGTTGTAGTGAATAATATTCTTTCGAATGATTCACCATCCTACGGATATAATGCCAGAACCAATGAGTATGTGGATATGCTTCAGGCCGGAGTAATCGATCCTGTTAAGGTAACAAGAAATGCACTACAATCAGCAGGTTCAATTGGCGGACTTGTGCTAACAACTGAGACTTTAGTTGCAGATGAACCCAAACCAGATTCAGGTCCAGAAATGCCAGATATGGGTGGCATGGGTGGCATGGGCGGTATGGGCGGCATGGGTTTCTGAGATAATTTTCCAGCCGCATCGTTGAAGGACGTCCCGCTAAGGCACTATGCCGAGGATGAGCCGGGGGATAGGAACAACACGTACACGACCAACTGGTCCTACTATGACTACCTGACAAACCAGCAGAGAAATGACGACTTCACCTTCAGTTGCTCGGTGTACTACTTGGTAGGGTCTGCCAGTGAGTCTAACCAGACCACATATTGGGAGGACAACGACTACTACCACCAAGCATGGGAAGATGCAGGCTACAACAGTGGACTATTTTCAGATCTAATGATACTGACCAAGGAGTCAGGCATGATTACATACAACTCCGTCAGTAATTATGGTGGCTGGGATGAGTTAACCCTAGACATCGACCTACGCATGGATAAATTCTGGGAAACCACAGAAGTCACAATTACAATTCTTTACAGTTTTACTCCTGTGATTCCTGTTGAGTGATTAATAGCAAAATCTAGGTCAAATTAATGGATAGGTGCCCTGTCCGTTATCCATGGGAATAAGATCTGTTGCTTATCTATTCTCGGTGATGTTGCTACTTGTGTCATTCAGCGGGTGTATCTCGGAAGATGGTGATTCAACCGATACCACGAATAAGGATATGCCGGTAGTCGAGGACTTCCAAGGCCTTGACTACGTCGAGTGCATGACCCACGAGGACCTGGAGAGGTGCTGGAACGTGTTCGTGCCTGATACGGTTGACCTGTCCGAGGACGTGCCACTCGTGATCGACCTGCATGGCAACACCCTGACCATGCAGATGCAGCGCGACCTATCGCAGTTCGACGACATCGCGGAGGAGAACGGGGCGATAGCCGTCTGGCCGCAGGGCTACGACAACTCCTGGAACTCCGGCTACTGCTGCAGTACGGCCGGTGAGATGGGGCTTAACGACACGGGGCTGATACTGGAGATCGTCGACACGGTGGTGGCGAACCACTCGGTCGACGAGAGCAGAATCTACCTAACCGGGTGGTCTAACGGGTGCTCCCTCAGCCAGAAGCTCGCCAACGACCACAGCGACGTCTTCGCCGCCGTGGCGTGCATGTCCTACTACCTGCTGGAGGACCCCAGCCCTGACTACTCCCCCATACCGATAATGGAGATCCACGGGCTGGAGGACCAGATCATCCTCTACTCCAACGACGCGATACACCTTCCCAACATGGATGCGCAGAAGCACGGCGCGATTCAGAACCTCCAGCAGTGGGGTAACATGAACGGGTGCGGGGACAAGACTCCCGACTCCAACTCACCCTCCGTGTTCTACTCCGTCCAGTCTTACACGGACTGCGAGAACGGCACCGAGGTGTCGCTGGTTACGCTGTACGCGGCTGACCACAACCCGTACGAGGAGGGAATAGGGGTCTTCGTCGGGAATGGGGGGACAGTGGACACGAACGGGATAGCGTGGGAGTTCCTCTCCAGGTTCTCGAAGGCGACCGAGGAGTGATTCGCTCAGCTGGAGCAGGAAAGCATCGAGCACCCGACCCTGTGTCTGGCCCACTCAGGCCTCTTCTGGTACCACTTCCCCTCGTGCTCGGGCTGCTCGTCGTAGGGCGCCTTGAGCATCTCATGGAGCTCGTTTGCGACGGAGTAGTCCCCCTTTTCCGCGGCGTCTATCGCCAGCTGTGCCATCCAGTTCCTTAGGACGTACTTCGGATTGGCCAGCCTCATGCCCTCCAAGTCGGGCTGGCCATCGACCCTCTGCCACCACTCGGACAGCCACTGGGCCCACTCCTGAGCGGGGATGGTCTCAGGGTCGTAGAACGCGAACTCGATCTGGGAGACGTCGGGGGAGCTGAGGTTGGAAAGCGACCTGAATAGTATAGTCATGTCCGTCTCGACCATCTCGAGGTTCGAGACCAGCCCAGAGATGAGCTCCTCGTCCTCGGGCCTGAGCTCTCCGAGCCCCAGCTTGGCAGCCCACACGTTCCTGTCATGGGCCTGGTACGACTCCCTGTAGTAGTCCAGGGCCTCGTACAGCCTCTCGGGATCGCTCATCAGAGGCCCGATGGACTCCAGGAGACGGGCGAAGTTCCACTCCCCGATCCTCCCTTGGTTGCCGAACCTGTACCTCTTGGTCCTTGCATCGGTCGTGTTCGGGGTCCAGCCCCGGTCGTATCCCTCCAGCCATCCATACGGGCCGTAGTCTATGGTCAGCCCGTGAATTGACATATTGTCCGTGTTCATTACGCCATGCACGAATCCCACCCTCATCCAATGGGCGATCATCCGAGCGGTCTCGTCAGCGACCTGCTTGAGCCATTCCAGCAGGGCCTCGTCGCTGTCGGTCCTGTGGCCCGGGAAGTGATGTCTTACCGTGAAGTCGACGAGTTTCCTGAGTGTCTCGAAGTCCCCTGTCATGGCGTGTATCTGGAAGCTCCCGAAGCGCAGGAAGCTCTGGGCCACCCTGCATACCACCGCGCCCGTTTCTGGAGCGGGTCTTCCGTCGTACATCACGTCCCGGATGACATCCTCGCCCGTTGTGACCAGGGAGAGCGCTCGCGTGGTCGGGACCCCGAGGTGGAACATCGCCTCACTGCAGAGGAACTCCCTGATTGAGGAGCGTAGGACTGCCTTGCCATCTGCGAATCTCGAGTAGGGGGTTATTCCGGAGCCCTTCAGCTGTAGCTCCAGCACCCCCTCACCCGTTTCGGCCTCGCCCAGGGTTATTGCCCTTCCATCACCAAGCTGGCCCGCCCAATTTCCGAATTGGTGGCCACCGTACCTCTGCGCATAGGGGTCCATTCCCTTGATCAAGCTGCTTCCGCCCAGTACGTCGCCTTCCCCGGCCTCTATTCCAAGCTCCACAGCCATCTCCCTGGACCACAGCCTGAGAACGGGCTCTGGGACGGGAGTGGGGTCAACCCTTGACCAGCAGGCCCCGGGCACCTGCCTCGATGTGCCTCCTTTCTCGGCATCACCTGGGGTCTGGTCGGTAAACCGACTAACCCAATTGAGTGAACTCAGCGTCATGGTCCGTACCCGTCTGAAATCCCGTCCTATTCAAGAATTGTTTTCCGAACGATGATTATCACGCAGCTTGTAATGTGGTGCCGGGAGCGGGACTTGAACCCGCGACCTTCGGATGTCTCAGACAATCTTCAGTTAGGCTGTTGCGCTCATCGACTAGCTCCAGAGGGGCTGAGCCCCCCGCAGAAAGTTACCCTATGAGTCCGACGCGCTACCAACTACGCCACCCCGGCGACGCGTCGGGGACTAGCACCGTCCATTTGAGCGTTAGCGTCATAGACAAGGGTGGCTCACACCCACAGGGTTGATGTGGGGAGCACCTCCGAGAGGGGCCGATAGTCATGGTGGACGTGGATACCGCGATGCGTGCAAGCGCCTTCGACAAGCGCAAGAGGGGGCGTGGTGGTTCTGGGGAAAAGGAGGAGCCCAAGAGCCGTGAGCTAGAGCCTTTCAAGCCCGATGAGCACGCTGTAAAGGAGGTGGCCGACGCCTACTCGATGTGGCTGGTCATAGTCTACGGGTTGAGTGTGGCACTGTTTATGCGATATGTGTTCATGCCTACCACGACCGAGCCCAGTAGAATTCATTGGGTGCTCCCCGTCTCCCTCGCCGCGACAGTTCCCTCACTGCACAAGCTCGTATTGCCGTCCAGGATTGTGGAGCTGTACACAGGTGGGAACTGGTTCAGGGCGTGCTTCCTCTTTGTCTTCTCATGGCTGGCCCTAACTTTCGTCCTCTCGAACCCGCCTCTGAGCGATATCGCTCCCCCAACTACTTCCAACGGTATCGACATACAGGATGCGGACGGGATCATAGACTCGAGCTGGAGAGGTGGCGAGTACAAACTGGAGATCGACCGAGACGAGGTCCATGTGGTGATGGGGCTGGGAGTTGCGGACAACATTGACTCCGAGTCCGCTCAGGTCCTGATCACACTGACTCACAAGGGAAATACGCTGATCCTCGCAAACGACACCGCGGGTAATCTGACGGAAGCCATGGGGACTTTCGACGAGCAAGACTCAGGGGATTGGCTGAGGGGTAACGAGACCACCATCACCAGAAAAACGAATCTCGGACCCAAGGTCTCCAACAGGGCCGAGGATGTCTCCTTGGCTTGGGACCTTGGCCTACTTGGGCCTGGGACCTACGACCTCCACATAGAGATGAGCGAGTCCAGGGACAACATGGGACCATGGGAAGTAAACAAGTGGACTGCGGACTGGAAGATCAAAATCAGCCAGACAGGATAGTAGCTGATTTTCTGGTTTACTTCCAAACAGCACATAATATACTCCACCTAAATCCGGAGAGCTATGACAAGATACACCATCGCCGGTTTCAACATGCCACAGCTGTCAATCATGACAGGCGGAATGTTGGGGACCCTAGGAATCGCCTTTTTTGCCGCAACCGACTATGTGACTGCACTGTTCCCGCTTCTGTTTGGGGTGTTCATCGCCGGCGCTGGAGGAATATCTATCGCAAGACCATCCACTAACGCCGTCTCGATGCACTTCGCCTTCCTGATGTCATCGATATCGGTGTTGCTCGGACTGGGTACTGCTTTGACAGGAAGCTGGGTAACCACCACCTCACTAATCGAACAGGTCATGATGTCAGTCATCGGAGCTGGACACATCTCCGCTGGTTATGGTGCGTACCTCTACGGAAGACCAAGCTCAGAAAGCGAAGGCCAAACCTGTGGTACCTCGGCTTCTCTAGAATCTAACCCAGAGCCAGTGAAGATATCGGACATCATCGGGACCCCAGAGGAGAGGATCACCCCCGCGGCTGCCTTCGCCCTGGTAACAGACTAGCTAGGTCTTGAGCTCGGGTGAAAGAAGAGTGCAAAGCCTCGCCGTCATCGCGTCCAGCTGCAAAGCCTCGCCACCTCCCTCGACCATCCTGAAGTCAGCTTCTGCCATGGTTTGAGTGACCGATAGCTTCTGGCTCTCTGTTAGGAATGGAACGTCCCCCAATCCGCGGTGAAGCTGGTTTACCAGGTCGGTACCAGCTAGGCCGAAGCGGTCCAGTAGCTCCCTAAGCCTTCTCCTAGCTGGTTGGAACCCATCCTCTCTGCAGGCTAGGAAGAAGCGATGAAGCTCCTCGGGAGGGGCAGTGGCGGTTGTCTCATAGACAATCTCCCTTGAGACGTGCTCGTCCATCGAGGCTGCTACCTGGAGTGAGGTTATCGCCTTCCTGAGGTCTCCGAGGCTGACGTGAACGATCGCGTCGGCAGCGTCCTCGTCGAGCTTTATTCCCTCTCCCTCTGCCACGGACACCACCATGGACCTGACTTGATCATCGGCCAGTGGCCTGAACCTGAAGACCGCACACCGCGACTGTATCGGTTCAATGATCTTCGATGAGTAGTTGCAGGAAAGGATGAACCTGCACGTCTGGGCGTTCTGCTCCATTATCCTCCTGAGCGCACCCTGCGCATCCGGGGTGAGTGCGTCCGCCTCGTCAAGGAATATGACCTTGAACGTCGTCCCAGGAACTGGTGCGGTCCTGGCGAACTGCTTTACTTTGGTCCTGATAGACTCCAGCTTCCTCTCATCGCTTGCATTCATCTCAAGCAGGTTTCTACGGTAGTCATCCCCGAATACGTCCCTTGCCAGTGCGATTGCGGCGGTGGTCTTTCCGGTTCCGGGCGGGCCTGCAAACATCAAATGGGGAAATGAGCGCTTGCCGGCATACGCCTTCAGTCGGTCAACGACCTGTTTCTGGCCCTTGATATCATCAACTGTGCGGGGACGGTGCCTCTCTACCCACAGCTCACTCATGTTTACCGGGCCCCACTAGTGGACGGGCGTCCTTGAAGGTTGGGGGAGGCCCTAGTAGCTCTCTTCCTCGTTGGGGAAGTCGCCGCTTCGCACGTCTGTGATGTACTGCTTGACAGCGTTGTCGATCGCGTCTCCCAAGTCTGCGTATCTCCTGAGGAAGCGGGGAGAGAAGTCCTTGGTTATGCCCAGCATGTCATGGAGCACTAGCACCTGCCCATCGCAGTGGGGACCGGCTCCGATGCCGATTGTCGGGATGTTCAGCTTCTCACTGACCATCTTTGCTAGTTCAGCTGGGATTTTCTCCAGTACGATGGCGAAGCACCCCGCGTCCTGTAGGGCGAGCGCATCTGAGATTAGCCTCTCTGCCTCTTGGTCCTCCTTGGCCCTCACTCCGTAGGTGCCGAACTTGTAGATCGACTGGGGAGTGAGCCCGAGGTGGCCCATGACTGGTATGCCCGCCGTGAGAATCCTCTTGATGGAGTCAGTGATTTCTACTCCTCCCTCAAGCTTGACCGCGTGGCCAGCTGATTCCTTCATTATCCTGATAGCGCTCTTCAGGGCGAGCTTTGTGTCCCCTTGGTAAGTCCCAAATGGCATGTCGACTACGACGAGTGCCCTGTCTACTCCGTTTACCACGCACTGAGCGTGATATATCATGTGATCCAAGGTGATCGGTACCGTCGTATCGTTCCCTGCCATCACATTGGATGCAGAGTCCCCTACGAGAATGACGTCGATCCCTGCCCCATCTACAAGCCTGGTTAGGGAGTAATCGTAGGAAGTCAGCATGGTGATATTCTCCCCTGCCCTCTTCATCTCCTGGAGGGTATGAGTAGTGACTTTCTTCGCACGACCAGCTATCGCCATTGGCTCACCCGGGTTACCTCGAGAGGAGTTCAAGACTTCAATTGCACGACTGAGCCGAAATCACTCGGACTCAGAAATGTCCCCGAATAGATTGTCTTCGTCGATGCCCATTAGGAACTCGTCCAGGTCTATGATTCCGTTACCATTCACATCTATCTCATGGAACAAGTCCCTGACACCGGACCTGTCTAAGTGAGGAGAAATGATGCTCATCGCGTGGACGAACTCGCCCTCTGTCATCTGTTCGGAGTATCTCTCCTTCGTGCCAGCGACGCTGTGGAAAACCAGCCATCTCTTCTCGCGCTCTGCCTGAGTCGGGTTTGTGATCTCGGTACGAACCGTCCTCCAGGGTGTCAGCATCGGATCTACTCTTTTCTTGCCGTATAGGAAGTAAATTAGGACCCCTACCGTACAGCAAGCCAGACCACCTATGACAGCTGTCATTCCCATGACATAGAGGAGGAGCCCTCCACTTAGTATTCCGAAGATCTGGATAAATGGATACATCGGGGACTTCCACTCAGGGCGGTACCAAGAGTGTGTTCCAGAGGCCCTTCTTAGGACTATCACTGAGGCATTGATGGTCATGAATATCATGATTTTGAACCCGGATGCGAGTTTCGCTATCTCCTCGACTGGCAGGAGTGTGATGGCAAGAGCCATCGACACGCTCGTACCAATAATGGCAAGGTGCGGAGTCTGGTAGCTAGGATGCACCTTCTCTAGTGATTCGGGGAGGAGGTTGTCCCTTGCCATGGCGAATGGAAACCTTGAGGTTGCCATCAGTGAAGCAAGCGCGAGGGAAGTTAGTACGGTGACTGCGAAAACCGCTGAGACGGTTCCCGCTGTCGACCCCCCTACCATTTCTGCGAATACATATACGGGATCTTCCCTCGCCTTGCCTGTTTCGGTGTCAAGGTATCCCGAGGGGTCTACTGCCGATACCATAACTATCGTTACCATGACGTAAAGGGCGCAAGCAATCAGCAGGGACAGAATCATCCCGTATGGGATGTTCTTACTTGGATCCTTTATTTCCCCTCCAACGGCTGCTATCTTTGTCACTCCGGCGTATGCCACGAAGACGAATGCAGTGGCATGGGCAACATCCTCCCATCCAGCGCCGTAAGCACCCTCCCCGAAGGCGACGTCCCAGTTCATCGGTAGGGTGAAAATAGACCAGATGCAAAGAATTGCGATGAAAGCAACCATGAGAGCCACTATGGGAGTCTGAATCTTCTTGATCCGGTTCACGCCAAGTATGTTGATGATTGTGATGAGGGCCAACAGGATGAGGGCGGCTATCTCGATATCGATAGTTACACCAAGAAGCTCCTCCAGGGCCCACAGATATGCCTTGAATCCAACAAGTGCGACGACTGTCTTCAACATTGAGGCACCCCAAAGGCCAGCGCCTGCGATCGTCCCTACTAATGGCCCGAAGGTCCTCTCGATGTACACGTAGGAACCTCCGGATGATGGCATCGCAGTTGACAGCTCTCCTTTGGAGACCGCTGCAGGGAGGATGGCCAGAGCGGCGAGCGTATATGCCAGCCATATTCCTGACACCGGGACGGTTCCTCCTCCCATATCCACCATAACCAAGGCAGGTAGAACGAAAAGACCTGTTCCCAACATGGCAGATAGTGAAATTATCACGACTGAGAACATCCCTAGCTTCCTCTCCAGAGTGTCTGAAAGGCCCTCAGTAGGTCTGTAGGAGAAGTCGATCAGGTCCCCTGCACCGTTACTCGCCATGCACGATGGAGCGACCGATGTTTGTTGAACATTGCCACGGCCAGTCCGTGAACGCAGAGGGACAGATACCCACAGAGTTAGAAGGGGGGGCATATCAGGACGTATCATGACTAACAGGATAGAACAGAACACGATCGTATCAGTTCACTATACAGGCACATTCATTGACGGCGAAATTTTTGATTCCAGCGAGGGCAGGGCGCCCCTTTCCTTCGAAGTCGGCAAAGGGCAGATGATCTCTGGGTTCGAGCGGGAGATGCTCGGTGCCGAGATCGGCGAGAAGAGGGAGTTCACACTGACTCCAGACAGGGCATACGGGGAGAGGGACGAGGATGCCATCCAGAAGGTCCCTCGAAGCCAGTTCCCAGAGGAGATGGCAATTGAGGTCGGGATGGTCCTAGGGGCCCAGAGCGAAATGGGGCCGATCCAGTTTTCCGTCGCATCTGTCGAAGACGACTCGGTTACTGTGGATTTCAATCACCAGATGGCCGGGAAGACTCTGAACTTCAGTGTGGAGGTAGTTGATATTCGTCAAGCTCCCGAGCAGAAGGACATGGACAGCTGCGGACCTGGCTGTGGCTGTGCCTGATTGGTGGATTACCACCCACAGGGTTAGAAGTCGAGGCCACGTGGTCAACCTATGTCAAGTAAGGTTGAGGTTAACAAGGTCGTTTCAGTTCACTACACTGGGTCCTACACTGATGGCGAGGTGTTCGATACTAGCGAAGGACGTGAGCCCCTTTTGTTTCTAGTGGGACATGGCCAGATGATCACAGGGTTCGAGCAGGAGATGCTTGGTGCAAAGATCGGGGAGAAGAGGGAGTTCACGCTGACTCCTGAGAAGGCATACGGAATGAGGGATGAGTCTGCGATTCAGAAGGTACCGAAGAGCCAGTTTCCGGATGACATGCAGTTAGTCCCGGGGATGGTCTTAGGGGCACAGAGCGACCGTGGACCAGTTCAGTTCTCTGTCGTCTCAATTGATGGTGATGAGGTCACGGTTGACTTCAACCATCAGATGGCTGGGATGACTCTCAGATTCAGTGTTGAGGTTGTAGGAATCAGGGAGGCCACTAGAGATGAGTTGGCCCATGGTCATGCCCATGGCGTTGGTGGTATCAATCATTAGATCTCCGAATCATTCTTTCATGTGAGCCCATCTGGCGTCATGATGAGGGGCATAGCCGTTCTTACGGTGATTCTTGTGCTATCGCCAATGCTCGGAGGGTGCTTGGGGACTGATCTTATCCCCTCCATGGCGGATGACCTACCTGATGAGGAGCCCCTTAGGATTAACCACTTACAGATGAAAGGGACCCATAACTCATATCACGTGGAGCCAATCTTCTCTCCGACCAGGGAGTACATGTACACACATCAGGAGCTTGGGGTGCAAGCCTCCGACCTAGGCGTGAGGCAGTTTGAGCTAGACGTTTGGTGGGACGTCAGGGAGGGCCTCAGAGTCTATCACAACCAGTATGACTCCGGGACCACGTGCCCCACGTTCCAAAGCTGTCTGGAGGCCCTCCTTCTCTGGTCACAGGGAAATAGTGATCATCACCCGATTATGATTTGGGTTGAGCCAAAGGACTGGCTCGAGCAGGGAGCTGAGATCACAACGACTGTAGAGCTCACTGGCATTCTTCAGGAGATTGAGGATGAGATAACCCAATTTTGGCCAGCCAACCTGACCATAACCCCTGATGATGTACGTGGTGACAGCCCTAATCTCACTGGGGCTGTTTTGGATGAGGGTTGGCCCATGATAGATGAGAGTCGTGGAAAGGCGATGTTCGTACTTCTGGCCACTGGAGACATGAGGGATTTGTACATGGATGAGAGGCCTGGTTTGGTAGGAGCGAAAATGTTCCCGATGTTCACCTCCCAAGGCCAGTACCCAGGGGAAGAAGTGGTTTTCTCCCTCACTGACCCCTTATCGAACGGGGAGGAGATAACCAGACTTGTAGAGGAGGGTTTCATCGTCAGAACGAGAGCCGATAGCGGTGGTGTAGAGCCAGATAACAATGACACGACTCGGTTCGAGGCGGCACTTGCTTCAGGTGCTCACACCATCGCGACAGACTACCCCGGACCGGTCGACGGAGTGGAATACTGGATTGATATCCCTGAAGGGAATCCGAGTCGATGTAACCCTGTGATAGCCCCCAACTGGTGCACATCGTTGGATATCGAGAGCCTGGAAACCTCTGTTTGATCAGTTAATCGTACCATCTTCAAGTTCACCTCTCTCTGAGGCGTCGAACCAAACCACTCTACATTCTCTGCACGCATCTAGATCAATCGTTTCTTCGGCATTTGGCACGATTACCTTCACTGCGGTGACGACGGCGGCAATTGCCAGTCCAGCTACCAATCCCTCTGCTGATTTGGGTACCCTCCGTCTCGTCCTTCCATGGCTCTCGAAATCATCAGACGGAGTGTACGGTACGGAGAATCTTCCCATTTTCTCATTGCATATTGGGCACTTTAGATCGCTAGTATGCGGAGCCATGCTGTGAATCAATGAGTTGATTTTGGATAAGGATTCTTCATCGAATATGTATGCCATTGCCTTCTCTTCAAACATCCTGCCATAGCAAGAATTGCAAACGTGGGTTTTGGATCTGATTAGACCGAAGGGCATCAAGCCAAACCAAGCAATTGCAAAGAGAGCTAGGATTCCAACGCTTGGATGAGGAGGAGAGCCATTGGCTTCGAGAGCGGTATTTGACCAGTCATATACCATGAAGGACCATACGAAGTAGATTACTGCCAGTACAGGGATACCGAAGAAAGACACGAATCCGAGGCCAGAGACGCCAACTTGTTCATCTTGGTAAGACATCTTTCCGCACCCTCTCGGGCACTCGAATTCTTCTCCCTTTGGTTCGGTATTGGCCATTTGTCCCAGAGCATGCTCTGATTCGTCCGTCTCTTCTTGAGCGGCCACTTGGAGTTCCTCCAAATCGATCTCACGAATTGCCATCTCGTCGCGCATGTGTCTATTGCAGATTCCATTGGACCTGAACTCGAGCGCGTTGCAACCCTCGACTGCGCAGTTCCGCTTGCCCATAAGTGGAGAACAACTAGCATGGGCTTCAATTTATCGGCGTATTACACCTTCGCGATTACCTTCATCTCTATCGCAATCGGGGACGGAAGAGCGTTTATCGAGACAGTTGTCCTAGCGGGCATTATTTCGCCGAAGTGCTCGGCATATACCTCATTGTAGGCCTTGAAGTCCCTGTCCATATCGATTAGGAATACCAGAACGTCGACAACATTTTCCAGACCCGCTCCGTACTCTTCCAGTATCACCCTAATATTGTTGATCACGGAGTGGGCCTGCGCAGTGATGTCATAATCGAGGGGCTCACCTGAATCATCCCTCACAGGGCCTCCGGGAATCTCGTTTGTCTCCGGAGACCTTGGGCCCATCCCACTTACGAATACTAGGTCTCCGACTCTCCTGAGGTGCGGGTATGCACCCATTGCGGAGGGACCTGCCTCCGCTGTGAAAGGGCCGTCTTGGCTAGTCATCTTTCCTGCCGTTTTCTTCCCCACGACTCCTCCGACTATCCCTCCTACGGGACCTCCCACTGCTACTCCAGCTGCGGCACCTACCGCACCGCCAGCATTTGTGAACATAGTCTTCCCATAGGAGTTGTAAAGTGCCTCTATTACCTCATCAGGAGCCTCCACAAGTTCTCTCATCATCTCTAGGCGATGAGCGAATGTGGAGGTTTCCTGTTCCTCATCCTTAGATTCGGTGCCCATCAGAGCATCCCCTTGGTCAGAACGTCTCTGTCTCCGTGGTAGTACTCGACATCGTCCTCATCGAATTCCTTGTCGCCTACTGAGCCTGTGGACGGTGTCAGTGTCACTACCGCCCCCCCTGAGCCGTGTAGAGCCTCGTAGGCGAGGACCTCGCCATCGTAGTTGTTGTGCTGTCCCATGGTGGCGGCCATCCACCAGGCCGGCTTGTAAGCCACTACCTTCTGAACCCTTATCTGACCGTGAATCTCCCTAGAAAGCTGGGACAGGTCCTCAAGCCTGCCATCGGCGAAGAACTCGAGTATCTTCCTGTTCCATTCGTCATCCTTGGGACTGTGGATGCGATCCTCTGTGGGGTCTATGTGCTCTGTAAACATCCTATTGGACAGGCTCGAGACCACGACAACAACTGCCTTCTTCTTCTGCTTCGATAAGGCGTCCCTGATGGATTTGCCTAGAACAATTGTCTCAGATCTGTTTGCGTACATGTTGCTTGAAACGATACATGCGGGGATTCTATTGTCAGGGTTAAGTAGCTTAAGGGCGACAACAGAACCAGTGTCTATTGGGAATCCATCGTAAGCTATTGTTCGGGAATGTAGCCCTCTGGACTTGGCAGAGTCGACTAGGCATTCGGCGAAGTCCACGTCCATTTTGAATTTGTAAGGCATGCTTCCCAGATAGTGGAAGTCATCGTCAACGTGAACCCACTCTGGTTCGGGGTGAGCTTGGATTTGATGCCCTATTATACTGGGCCAAGTGGTGGAGTAGACAATAAGGAGGTCGGCATCGCTCTGCTCTATCCTCTCTCTGCAGGTTTCGAAGGCCGCCCTGAGTTTGGAATATCCATGGTTGGCGTCCGGAGACAGCAGAGGCTGAGGGTGAGGGGGGCAGTAGATTCCGAAAAGTACCTCAGCGTCTTCCATCTCAAACACCTCAGAGTACTATCTCTCTAGTGACGCTATTAGGGTCCCATGCGGCTACGAGATTACCAGTCCCAATTACGGACTGGTATCCATAGATTTCAGCAGAGTAGTCAGGGAATCCCATCGCTGCCATCATCCAAGTGAGTCCTCCTGCTTCAGTCTCGGCTATAGTCTGCTCAGTAAATTCAGGAAGGATGTCGATTAGCTCCCTCATCTTGCCCTCCCTCATCAGATCGACCAGCTTCATGTCCCAAACGTACTGACTGTGGTTGTATATGTGCTCCTTGCTCATATCCTCTGGAAGCGGTGACTCCGTCACGAAGTGCCTGTGGGAGAGGCTGTGGCTACTGATCATAACCACCTTTTTTCCGCTCTCCTCTATTGCCTCAGCACAAGCCCTTCCAAGAGCAGCGGCCTGCTCATTCATGACTTCTGCAGAGTAGTAGTGGGCATTCCTGTTACTGCTAATGGTCACGATGGGTTTGTCCCAGTCTGGGTTGAGCATGTGGCACGAAGTGATGGTCCCGTAGTCCACTCTGAAGTCCTGATTCCTCATCATCTTGGTAATAATCCCGTGCTCCGATGCCTTCTCACGCATTTTTTCTGCTAGGTCTACATCGACTTTGATATCGTAGTTGTACCTGAATATGTTTGGGAATACGGGGTCTACTGACTTGGACTTGAACTCAGGGAGACCCAGGAAGTGCGTTCCTATGTATGTCTGCCAGTGAGGAGTAAAAATCACAAGGGCGTCATAGTCTATCGACTTCAGTTTCCTAGCGAGCCTGTTATAGCCCCACCTTAGGGTCTCCCAGCCACCCTCTGAGACTGGCTCGTTCTGTTCTGGGTTCTCAGCGTAAACAACGTGAGGCGGGTGAGGAGCGAGGCATCCGAGTACGATTTCCCCTTTTGGCATGTTGTCTGAGATGAAGAAATCTAAAGAAAACCTTTCGGAGAAATACCAGACTTCATTGGTGAGAAATGAGGCGCGCAGTCGTGAAGTGGGACAAGCCTCCACTGTGGCCTGTGGCGATTCCCAGTATCTTGGGCTTCGTGTCCGGTTGCCTCCCATATCTAGTTGAGTCCGAATACTTGACTACCGAGTCGAAATTCTCTTTGTTCGCTCCGTTCGCTATTGCGACAGTCGCTTGTTTAGCGATTTGTTTCTTGCAAGGTAGATTCGATGCTAAAGCTGAGATGTTTCTCGGATCCCTTTCCTCAATACTGTTCTCCCTGCTGCCGCAGCTTATTTTCTTCGTCTGGTTCGTGCCAGTGATACTGATATGGGTCCGTGAATCCATTTTCGTATGGAGGAAGGCCTATCCGGCATTCAGGATAGGGGTCTGGTTAGGCCTAGGGGCTGCTTCAGGAGTCTACATGGGTGGAATCTTCGCCTTCAATGTGACTTGATTGCTCCCTCCTGGAATCAATTACCAGGCCTACAATAAAGAAGGCGGGTAATGACACCACAACAGCAGACCAAATCAGCTCATCATCGAAATAGTGCATGTTTATCCTTAATTCCATGGATGATTGGTCTGAAGAGCAGATTACCAGATGAGTGTCGAAGATTGTCTTCGTATCGACTGCAGTGGCCACTGATTCCCCGGGGCCAATCGTGTGGTTCGAATGGTGGGGTACCTCCAGAAGACCAGAGAAATCATGCCCCTCGGAGAATCCTCCTCTTTCGAAGAAGTCTACAACCTCGCTCCTAGCGGTAATGACGCAGGTTAGCATCCCCTCCTGGGGCCCGGCCGAGGGGGAGCTTGCAAGGTTTGTCACCTCCACTGTCACAGGATGGGATAAACTGTGGACCTCTATTGTATCGATGATGAAATCGCCCTCACCCAACCTGAAATTAGGCACCTCATCATCTGCTCCGGGACCGTCAACTATTGCGTTTACCATTAGACTGGCACATAGGATGGTGAAAATTGTCGCAGTCGAGAGTGCCCTTTTGTTCGGAACTAGCGACTTCCATCCATGCACGGGCCTGTTTCGTAGAATTGGTTGCCAGCTGTGACAGAAAATAGCACATATTCCACCAAGTATCAAACCAGGAACAACATCAGTTATCCAATGGATTCCAAGATACTGTATGCTGAAGAAGTAGATTCCAACATTGACCATCACAAACATATCGAGTTCCCTATGCCTCCAGTCCCTGATGGATATCCCGAGATCCCTGCAGTGCAATCTATTGATGATCAACAGTCCAATAGGTAAGCCGAAATGCAAGCTTGGAAAGCCATTGTCCATGGGGTCATTATTCGTGAAGAACTCGAGGTACCATGAATCGTGGTAGAGCAACGCCTCCATGCCAGGAATGAAAGAGCTTGTGACTTCCACGTTGAAGAACAGGTACATCGGTACTGCTAGGACATAAATTACAAAGTAATTCAAAGTGGCCTTGTCGGCCATCACGTGATCCTTTACCATGATGAAGTAAATCGGGAGAAACCATATCGTGAACAGGTACACATAGAGGTAGTGGAAGGACAATGCATCGGTAAGAATGTCGCTCTTTAATGCGTTCTGGGCCCAGATTGTGAAATCCCCCTCTATTGAGTGAATCCAATGTGTGTAGCCTCCAACTCTGGCTTTAATCGGCTCATTGTGGTGGTCAATCACCGCCTTGTACAGGTACATGACAACAAATAGCGATATGTGCCACTTGTACCCCTTTTCCCTAATCTCAGCAGGCAATTCGGAGAGCTTGAGGCGCTCTTCCTTCTCATCCCTGGAAAGGAGGTTTCTGAGAGGGATCGTTGAAATTAGGATAAAAGCCATTATCGTCCCATAGGGTCCGATGGGCCACGACATGAGCTTGCCCCGTAATGAGCCAGTCATGAATATTACACATATTCCATAAGGACCGCTAGTATTCAATGAATCCCTAACCATCAATACTCATGGCCCCCTTTGGGCGTCATGGATGGTCACGAGCTATGGCTGTCCAAGTGTCTCGAGATGGGTTTCTCTGCCGATGCCAAGATCTACGAGGAAGGAACGAGGACATCTCAAGATGCCGCAAATCAGCTTGGGTGCGAAGTCTCCCATATTGCGAAGTCGGTGGTGTTTGTTGGTGAGGAGTGCGCGGTTGTTGTAATTACATCTGGTTCTAACAGAGTCGATAGAAAACGAAAGCTGAAGAGGATCCTCGGTTACAAACCGGGTATGGCAGATCCAGAATATGTGGAGGAAAACACAGGATATAGGGTTGGAGGGGTTCCTCCATTCGGACACACCAAGAAAACTCGTGTCTTGATGGACGAGGATTTGATGCAATATGGTACAATTTGGGGAGCGGGAGGGACGGCCCAGACGGTTTTCCCCATCTCACCTGAAGCACTATTGCATATTTCTGGCGCATCTTTAGAGGATATCAAACAGTAGTGGAATTATGTCGATTGAGAGATTAATTAGTTCTGCTTCCCGACTCAGGGATGACGCTGATGAGCTGGGGGCCATGCTTGTCGAGGAGGGTTCAGTTGACTGCGTCTATAACCCTCTGGATTACGCATGGGATATTCATGAACGGTACATTCAGATTTCCGGAGGAAGAGGCGCTAAGACTGTGATGCTCGGAATGAATCCGGGACCACATGGAATGGGGCAGATGGGGATACCCTTCGCTGCAACTAGCATGGTGAGGGACATCCTTGGAATAAGGAACATTCCGGTTAAGCAACCATCAACACCTCACCCCAAAAGGCCAGTAATCGGCCTTGAATACCCCAGAGAGGAGGTATCTGGAACAAGGATTTGGGGCCTTCTATCAGAGACATATGGCAGCTCGGACAGAATCTTCGAGAAAGTGTTCTTGGTCAACCACTGTCCTCTTATGTTACTTAACGGCGAGAGGGGAGTGAATGTTACTCCGGACAAAATTTCCGGGATGACTGCAAGAAAGCTACTGCAGAGGTGTGACAAGCACCTGAAAGAGGTAGTGGATTCCTTGAATGCAGACTGTGTTATCGGGATCGGGAAATTTGCGGAAAGACGGGCATTGAATGCGTTGGAAGGTAGTGGCATCCAAGTCAAAGGCTGCTGGCATCCATCTCCAGCATCCCCTCTCGCAAATAGGAATGGAGGGGCTGACTGGCGCGAAAATGTACGGGCAGTATTGCCCTAAAACAAAGAAAAATACTGCATTTATTTCTAGTAAAGAGTTAAGTCGACTGATGTCCCGTAAAGCCTCATGGACGCCAAGACGACGCCCGAGTACCTGAAATCAAACGCCGTAAACATGCCGAATGCTATAGCTCTGTCATACAAAGATGAGTCCGGAAACTGGGTAAGAATGACATGGTCGGATTTTTATGATGTAACTATGAAAATGGCAAAGTCACTGATTGCCATTGGTTTTGAGCCTGGAGATAACCTAAGCATTTACTCATACAATAGAATGGAATGGTATGCGGCTTACGCGGCTGCTAATTTTTGCAACGGTGCTGCGGTAGGAGTCTACCACACTTGCTCACCTGACGAGGTCGAATGGGTAGTTGGTAACTCGGACTCAAAGGTAGTTTTTGTGGGTACAAATCCTATGGATAACGGAGACCCAGAAAAAATGTGCACGAAGCGCCTCGAGAAGGCCATGCCCTCCTTGGATAAGGTAGAGGCCATCGTTTCCATGTCTTCAATGCAAGCTATTGATCACCCGAATGCTCATGACTGGGAGAGTTTCATGTCAATGGGATCGAAAATCTCTGATGATGCAGTTATGGAAAGGATCTCGGGAATCAAGCCCTCTGATACAGCCGCCCTCATTTACACTTCTGGGACAACCGGAAATCCGAAGGGAGTTGTTCTGACCCACGATAACTTCGACTATGAGTTAGAGTGCATTGGAAAGCTAGCCAAATTCAATCCCGGAGATGGGTATGTTTCTTGGCTTCCTTGCGCACATGTATTCGGTCAAGTTGCAGATAATCATCTCTGGATTAGAGACGCGATGCACATGACCGTGGTCGACAGTCCGCTACACTCAATTGACTACTGTAAGGAGGCGATGCCTGCTCTTTTTATTGGGGTCCCGAGAATCTATGAGAAGGTGTACAGCAACCTAGTCGCTGGACTTCCTCCAACATGGCTACTCAGCGTACCAGGACTAGGTGGGATTATCAAAAAGAAGGCAAAGGGAAAGATTGGCTTTTCGAATGTCAAGTTTGCAGTTACTGGAGCTGCTCCGATCAATCCAGATATCCTCAAGCTATTCTCTAAGCTTGGAGTACCTCTTTTCGAGGGATATGGCATGACTGAGACTACCGCTGGAGCTACCCTGGGGTCTCCAGCACACAATAGGATAGGTTCAGTAGGGAAGCCTTTCGAAGGAACTGGACTCAGGATTGCTGATCCTGATGAGAATGGCAATGGGGAAATCCAGTTCAGTGGAAGGCACATAATGCCGGGTTACTACAAGGATCCAGAGGCTACAGCTGCCACAATGACGGAAGATGGGTGGCTTAAATCGGGAGATTTGGGCAAGATGGACATGGACGGATTCGTTTACGTCACGGGTCGACTGAAGGAAATCTACGTGAGCTCGCAGGGAAAGAATGTAGCCCCGTTAGTGATTGAGGAGACAATGAAATCCATCCCAGTTGTGTCGCAATGCATGCTGATTGGAGACAACAGAAAGTACTGCAGTGCCCTCTTCACACTTGACGTCGGCGCCATTCTCAGAGACGTCCATGGCCTTGATGGTGCCACAGAGGTCCCTAAGGACCCTGCAAAACAACTCGCTAAGCTTGCTGAGTTGGGCCATGATTTGTCAGAATACACCTCCGTCGGAAGTGAGACGTACAAACAGATCGAAGTGGCAGTTGCCGAGCTGAATGGGAAGTTCAGCAACCCCGAGCAAGTGAAGAAGTTCACAGTACTCCCTCGAGATTTGAGTGTGGATGAGGGTGAGCTGACTCCGACCCTGAAGATTAGAAGGAAACAGATTCGAGAGAACTGGTCATCTGAGATAGAAGCAATGTACTCCTGAGGTCGTTGAATGGGTCCTGAGGCATGGGCCGCATTAGCGGTCGTGTTCATGCTCGGGGCAATGAGCCCGGGACCTTCCCTCGCTGTGATACTCAGCAATACAATTTCAGGAGGGAGGAGACAGGGGATTGCCACTGGACTGGGGCATGGGATCGGTTTCGGGATATACGCGTTCCTTGCAGCACTTGGTCTGGCGACCGCGCTGTCAATGCACGAGGGAGCCCAGTTTGTCCTTCATTGGGGAGGAGTTGCCATCCTACTTTGGTTGGGTTTCAGATTCATCAAGAGCTCATTGAGTGGACCTCGGGCCCCTGAAGGAAACAGGGAAGATGGACCATCCGAGGCCAGTGGCTTCTTCCAGGGTTTCATGATTGCATTATTCAATCCTAAAATCCTAGCTTGGATGCTCGCACTCTACGCCCCCTTCATTGAGGCAGACGTTAGTATCGAAACCCTTCTCGGGATGGGGGCGCTAGGAATGGGCATAGATGGGACATGGTACGTTACTGTGGCCACTATCCTAAGTTCGGGAAATGGTGTTGATAGGCTCAGATCTAACGCTCATCTCATAGACGGCTGTATGGGGATCTTAATGTTCGTTTTCGCTGGCATACTGGCTAGCGGATGGTTGTGATCAAAGAATCACGAATGGAAGTTGTAGTAGTATTTCCAATGCCAATGCCAGAGCTGTCGACTCCACTGCAGTATCATCATACGGCTTACTGTCCGGATTGACAATTCTCTGTAGCTCCCCCGCATCGAACCAGAAGGTGTTGCACTCCGGACATCCATCTATCTCGATAGGTTCCATGTCTGTCCCATTTATTCTTTTGAAAACAATATTCCTGACCCTCATTTTTGAGTTGCAACAGGGACAGTCCAGGTCGACTTCCTCGCAGTCGCTACTGAAGGCTTCGTGCATCTTCTTCAATTTACTTTCAGTCATGGAGTTAGCGGCGGCGTCAGCATTCAGAAGCATGCCTGAACAACTCGGGCAGTGCGAGATGCCGTGGTCAATGAATGCTGAACGGGTTTGGTCAGTATGTGCTACCAGTTCTGAACCATCCCTTGGACACAGCATGCCTTCGCCTCGCGGTTCACCTCATGCTTGGGTTCTTGAATTATGACCCGAATTATTGTCTACGAACATATTGATGTCTATATTCCACATTTCTACGTCTTCCGTCGGCTTCATGTCTGGTGGTGTTGTCCGGAAAGCATGGCGGGTGGCCAGTTGCCTCTTCGAGTCATCACTGCCGCAGCTATCTTTGATGGCCACGACGCGGCAATAGGCATATTCAGGAGGATTCTGCAGAGTCAGGGGTGTGAAGTGATTCACTTAGGCCACGACAGGGGAGCTGATGAAGTGGCTAGAGCCGCAATCCAAGAGGATGCTCACGCAGTTGCAATCACGTCATATCAGGGAGGGGCCGTGGAGATGTTCACACATACCAGTGACATACTGGAAGATTCTGGATTCGGCCATGTTTTCCTCTTTGGAGGTGGAGGTGGCACGATTCTCCCTCATGAGATTGAACATCTGAAGAATTCCGGCATCGGAAGAATATACTCACCTGAGGATGGGAGGACTATGGGATTGGTCGGAATGGTAAAGGATGCCATGGAAGAAGCAGGTAAAATCAATCTCATGGATGCTTCTAGGTTTGAGTCTCTGCGGGATCCTGTTTCTGCAGATGACCACGCATCAGTCTCAAAATTACTCACTATGGCAGAGAACTCGACGGAACAGGAGTTTGAGAAGACGCTAACCAGAGTGCGCTCAGTGAAGGGCTACGAGGAGTGCCCAGTTTTGGGAGTGACTGGAACAGGAGGAGCAGGGAAGTCGAGCCTGATGGATGAGGTTATGCTACGAATAAGGAGGGATAATCCGGGCGCTAAAGTGGCACTGCTAGCTACTGATCCCACGAGAAAGAAGACAGGCGGGGCGCTCCTTGGAGACAGAATCAGAATGAATTCTCTATCCGATTCGAACCTATTCATGAGATCTTTTGCCAGCAGGGACAGTGGTCGGGAAATCGCGGACTGTGTTGGCAAGGCGGTGAAAGTGTGCAAAGCAGTTGGATTCGACTTGGTAATCGTGGAAACCAGTGGTATAGGGCAAGGAAATGATGCGATTACAGAAGTATCAGATGTCTCGATGTATGTTACCACTCGGGAGTATGGGGCCCCGAGTCAACTGGAGAAACTGGCCGCTCTGGACTTCGCTGATATCGTGGTCTTGAACAAATTTGACAGGGCTGGCGCTGAAGACGCCCTAATCGAGATTAGGAAGCAATTCCAGAGAAACAGAGAGGCGTTTGACGAAAGCCCAGAATCCATGCCAGTCATACCCACTATTGCAAGTCAGTTTGCGGATGCAGGGGTTGATAGGCTATGGGAGGCCATTTCTGAGATACTCAACCATGAGTACGGATGCAACTTCACTGCATCTGTGCCAAGGCTGGGTGTGGACGGGCTTCCTACTCGTGAGCCCCCTATACCCCCTGAAAGACAGGGGTACCTAGCAGAGGTCGCTTCAGCGGTTCGAGGGTATCATAGTAGGACGGAGGAGGTCAGTGATTCAGTTAGGCTAGTCCAACGCCTAGAGGCATCTGCAGAGCGATTGAGGAAGTCTGGAAAGATATCATCTGTTGGTGACTTGGAAGAGGAGGCATCGGAAATCAGAGAAACTGTTCCAACTGAGGCTTGGGGGTCCTTGGAGAGGTTCGAGGCTATGGCTGAGGCCTACAGATCGGGCGAGGCTAGCTACACAGTCAGAGGAAGGGAAATCCCAGTCAAGACTACCCATGAGACGATGTCTGGGACCAAGGTCCCACGTGTGGCTCTTCCCACTTCCGAGGATTGGGGGGAGAGGCTGAAATGGATTCGCAAGGAGAATGTTCCGGGGTCTTTTCCCTATACCGGAGGGGTTTTCCCATTCAGGAGGGAGGATGAGCTACCCGTCAGGATGTTCGCTGGAGAGGGCAGTGCCGAGAGAACAAATAAGAGATATCATTTTCTTTCCAAGGATCAAGACTTCAACCGCCTCTCAGTGGCTTTCGACTCCCCTAGCTTGTATGGAAATGATCCACAAGAACGCTTGGATATTTTTGGAAAGGTTTGCGAGTCGGGGGTCAGCATAAGCACTATTGATGAGATGGATAAGTTGTTCGAGGGATTCGACCTTTGCGCCCCTAACACTTCTGTTAGTATGACCATCAATGGTAACTACTGGTGGCATCTAGCGGCTTTCTTCAAAGTAGCAATAAGGCAGCAGATGAAGAAGTTCGTAGATTCGGAGGGCAGGGAGCCTACAGAAGATGAGGCCTCCAAAATTAGAGCTGATACGCTTTCAACTGTTCGAGGGACAGTGCAAGCCGATCAACTGAAAGAGGCTATGGGCCAGAATACACTTGTGTTCAACCTTGACACTGCCCTGAAGATGATGGGGGATGTTGCTGAGTTTTACGTTGACAACAATGTCCGGAACCACTACTTCGTGAGCATCAGCGGATATCACATAGATGAGGCGGGGGCGAATCCTATCACCCAATCGGCCCTTACGCTCTCAAATGGGCTAACCTATGTCGAGTTATTCAAATCAAGAGGGCTGGATGCTGACAAGTTCTTACGTAATTTCTCTTGGTTCTTTTCGAATGGAATGGATCCTGAATATGCGGTAATTGGAAGGGTTTCAAGGAGAATCTGGGCTATCGCGATGAGGGATTTATACGGCGTAGGAGATAGGGGACAGAAGCTGAAGTACCACATCCAGAGCAGCGGAAGATCCCTCCACTCCCAAGAATTCACATGGAACGACTACAGGACAACTCTTCAAGCGCTCTATGCACTATCGGATAATGCGAACAGCCTTCACACAAATAGTAGGGATGAGGCCTTCGGGACACCGACAGAGGATACTGTGAGGGACGCTGTGGCGATCCAGCTAATCCTAGCTAAGGAATACGGTTGGCTGCGTAATGAGAACCCGTTACAGGGATCATTTATCGCCGAATTTCTGACTGATGAGGTAGAGGAGCAAGTTCTCAGGATTTTCGAAGAGATGCATAGCAGAGGAGGAGTCCTGGGGGCCTTGGAAGTTAATTACCAGAGGAATCGTATTCAAGACGAGGGGATGCTGTACGAGCATCGAAAACATACTGGTGAGACACCCATAGTGGGGGTAAACACATTCACCGACTCGGAGGCAGAGTCAGTATCTGCTGAAAACTTTGATATCGAGGTAACTAGATCCGATGAGGACGAGAAGAGAATGGTCATAGAGAGAAATGTGGCATTCAAGAAGAGTAATTCCGCAATGGCCGAGATTGGCATTGAAAGGCTTAAGGAAGCTGCAAGAAATGGGGAAAATCTATTCGAAGTAATGATGGAAATAGTTGATTTTTGCACAGTTGGACAAGTTACTCAAGCCTTGTTCGAGAGTGGTGGGAAGTTCAGAAGAAACATGTGATTAGACTACTGGAATACTTTGAAAGCTTGAACTGCGACAAGTCCTGCTAAGAATTGTGGGACTAAATGTATCCACAGGTCGGAAAGCTCTAGCACACCGGATACATACAATGCGCCTGTTACTGCTGGATTGAATGACCCCCCAGAAATTTCTCCAACCGTCAATGCGCCTGCAAGAACCACGAATGCAATCGCGGCCCCGTAGTATGAATTGCCCTCTGTTGCCTCGGCGGTGGCGACATTCAGAATTACGTAGACAAGAGCAAAGGTATAGAGGAATTCTGCTGAAATGGCATTGGTTGTATCCATTTGAATTGAAGCTACGGATGTCTCTGAAAAAAGGAGTTCCTGGGACACGAAGGCGGCGAGTGCCCCCGCCAGTAGCTGAGTTCCAATGTATGGAGCGACATCATTCTTGTCACAGGCGCCCCTAATCCAAACTGCAACAGTTACTGCTGGATTGAAATGAGCACCGGAAATATAGCCTACAGCATAAATCATTACCATTAATGTGGCCGCGATTGCAAAGGGGGCGTATTCCCCGGCAGAACCGTGTACTGCCGCTGTACATATTGTCAAAGCTAAAAAGAAAGTTCCGATGAATTCTGCCGCCAATTTTGAGTTCAAGCTAGTGTTACTCATGAATCTTGACCCGTGCGAGAGGGAGATAAATATAGCCTCAGTTTTGACATTTTGGACAGTAGAATGTGGAGCGGTTAGATTGGACGATCCTCCTTACCTTTCCTTCACAACCAGATTTGGTGCATTCCTCGCCCTCCCTTCCATATACGCCAAAATGATGTGGGAAGTATCCTAGGGAGTCATCTCCATCAACACCTCTGAAGTCTTGGAGAGTGGATCCCCCTGCATCTATCGCCTCAGTGATAACAGCGTGTGTGTTGTAAGTTATCCTCTCGATTCTTTTGGAGACTCCAGATTTACCGGCCACATTGGATGCTGTACGACGAGGAGAGACTCCCGATCTGTGTAGAATCTCACATACGTAGATATTTCCGAGACCCGCGACCACCCTCTGATCTAGTAGGGCGGACTTGATTGGAGTTCTTCTGCCTCTGAGCGATTCTGCCAATTCCATCGGCGAGAGGCTATCTGGTGTTGGCTCGGGACCGAGATTCGAGATGAATCTGTTTTCTAGCTGATACTCGGTTGGGAAGCAGTCCATTATTCCAAATCTCCTGTGATCGGAGTACACCGCCTTCCCACCATCATCAAGATGTGCCACAACCCAGTCATGTGGCCCGTCTCCGGACCCAATCACAGCCCCATGAGAAAACCTTCCGGGACTGCCTTTCTTTCCCTCTCCTATCAAGGTCCATCTACCACTCATTCCCAAGTGACTAAGCCATGTTATACCGTTATTCATTCTAATCAATAGATACTTCGCTCTTCTGTCTATTGAGGTAATTTCTGAACCCTCAATTAGTTCCTTGAAATCATCAGGGAAGGGGAACCTTAGATCACCTCTTCTCAACTGAAGGTCGACCACCCTCCTTCCGACTAAATGCTGAGTCAGGCCCCTTCTCACGGTCTCTACCTCTGGTAGCTCGGGCATGACCCATGGTATGCAAGGAACTCAAAGATAGTATCTGTCATGAATTCAGTAGTTCAAGAAAGCTCATATCGGTTATCCCGGTGGAACGTGTATGGAAGAAGGCAAGGAGGGAGAATGGTGGGGGGACTCTGAGAATTCCGGCACCCAGGGCGTCTTGACAGGAACCCCGAGCCAGGGAGGTAGTGGAGAGCAGGGTCAGAGCGGGCCCTATGTCCAACCGATGATGATGATGCAGCCTAGCAATGACGAGGCCACATGGAGTATGGTTATGGGGCTCTTGACTTGGTTCTCACACATTTCATCCCCATTTTTGTGTTTCACGGGCTGTATTGCGCCATTCAGTACCATTGGAGGGGTGATACTCGGCCACTTGGGACTGAGGAAAGCCTCTGAATTAAATGGCTTGAACAAAGGAATGGCAATTGCGGGCCTTATCATGAACTATCTTTCAATCGGACTGTATGGCCTCTTGGTTGCAGGGTTCGGCTTGATTGGATCTGCCGGCTTATAGTAGCCTGACGAAGAAAACCATGTGCTGTTCCTGGTATTGGCTGATATCTATCTTCTCAATCAGCTCCAATTCGGATTCTTCAATCAGTTTTTCAGCCCTCGAGAACCTACTTTGGTCATCACCCTCGAATTGTCTCTCGCTTGCGGCTTTCAGGCTTAATAATCCGATTCCTCCATTTTTGAGTGTACTCGTAGCGATAGAGATGAAGTTCTCTGCTTGATCCGCTATAGACAAATCCTGATGAATCCAATGTGCTTTCTCCCTCATAACGGGCGCATAGCTTTGAGTTTCCCTAGCATCGTTCAGGATTGGAATCAGGCCCGACCTGTCTTCCGCAAGAGAGCTCAGGTCCCTCATCATTCTAGGGGATATTTCCACCGCGATAATCTGTCCATTGTGGTGATTATTTGACCCGCAAACCATATCGTGGATGTGGCTAACAGTAGTTCCGGATGATGCGCCTAGATACAAACAGGTGTCACCTGGACCAGGGAGTAATTCCGATGCTTTTTGGGATGTCATCAGGAGTGCGGCCGCTACCTTTGATCTAAAGGGGTCCCATCGTCTCCACTCGATCTTTCCGTCCCTCTTCCTTCTCTCGCCCCCGACAGACTTTCCTCTAGTCGAATTTCTTGACCACAATGTCCTTCCCTCTCTTCTCACCCCCCATCCCAAAGACACGGGTTTCCTAGGCATCAGCTAACCCCTCTTCTTGGGCTTAGGGAATTTGTCCCTTATTTTCTCTGCTTGGGCATGAATCATCCTGACTTGCTCCTCATCCCAAGATTGACCACCGAAGTGATCAATTCTGACTGCAATAGAGCACTTTCCAGCTAGGAAACGAGCAATTTTTCCCCGTACCCAACGAGGAGATCTACTGACTAGGGGCATGGAAAACAAGACTGGGGAGTGCTTGGGGGGAGGCGCTCCCCTCCTGTGTGCCGCCATCGCCCCCGATGCCCCAAGAACCTGAAGGCTTCCACTAGGCATCCTAGCCAGTCTCTCTCTGCCTCCTGCAAGAACTACCATCCTAGCGGCTCCAAGAGGCCCTATCAGGGAAGATAGAGTGGGCACGTGGGAAGTCGCGAGCTCCCTAGTAGCCTGCTCGTTCAACGCCAACCTTTCAGAAAGGGAGATTACCCCTCTGGCTTGCGAGTTCATCGCAACCCACTCAGAATCAGTGGGCATGTGCTCGGGAATAGAAGCCCCTAGTTCGACTGCGGCTTGAGATATGTTATCTGACTCGGCAATGCATGACGGAATTTCCGCTCTCTTTCCATCTAAGTCGAGGTCAGGTAAGAACAACCCAGCCCATTCCACTGCTCTTGACTCTTGAGTTGTCCATGACGACCTCAGTTCAGTTGACGCGGATGAAAGCATATCCAGTCTCCTATCTGGCTCTGTTACTGCATTCGCCACCCCCCTCTTGGCGAGGATTAATGAGGCATTGGAAAGCATTTCAGATTCTTCTCCGGACAACTCAGGCCATTTTACATCTGAAATGGCCCCGAGAGGGTTTGGGACCGCATCAGGGAATCTATCTCTGAGTATTCTAGCTTCGGGGGTAAGTCTCCCTGATTGAAGGTCTGATAGCCTGTCAACCAACGAATTTACAGAGTGAGAAGATGCCCATTCTAGTTGGTCGAGGACATTTTCATCCCCATCCACTACCCTGGAAAGTTTCCAGTCATACCTAATCTCCATGTATGTCGCATCGGGTCCTCACCCTTCAACGGTCCGGAAGAAGGATTTCGCCACAGAAGGAGTCAAAGGCCGTAGCACAATGTCGCCTCGTGGATGTGCGTCTCTTGGCCCTTGTCGCCCTCGGAGGAGCTATCGGAGCATCGCTAAGGTATGTTGTGCAAAGCTCCTTTGATACTCATTCGGGACCTTATGCGACGATAACTGTCAATCTGTTGGGCTCACTTCTTTTGGGGATGATGTTCGGGGCTATGTCTGCTGGAATGACCGTGAGCGAGGGCGTAATCGCGATTTTGGCGACCGGGGTCCTTGGATCATTCACCACGATGTCGGCATTCGCCATGGATTACGTCGAGGTCTCAGATAGCTCGATAACTTCTGCGATTGTGTATTTACTAGTGACGATAATTGGCAGCATTGGATTGGCAATGGTTGGATATCGTGCAACAATGGAAATACTGTCATAGACGTTTTTCGCGTCCTTATCGTAGAATAGTTGAATAGTCAGTTGGTTCAGCACTGGTATGTCTGTGTGTTAAGGCAGGAGATGGAGCGATGTTTTGTCCGGAATGTGGAACTCTGGGTTTTATGGAGCCGAATGGGAATATTAGATGTACGAACTATACATGTGGGTATGAAGGTCCGCTGACAGGGAAAGATGGCAAGGGAGCAGAGTTCACCGACCCAATGACGGGCGAAACTATCGATTTGAGCAAGGCTAGGTCCTCTGGACAGACGAAGGATCTCAAGCACCTCACTGAGGTTGTCGAGGATGAGGGGGGCAAAGGGGTCCTAAGGGTCGGAGACATAAGGTGCCCTAAGTGTGACAAAAATGAGATTTACGTTATTTTGATGCAAACCAGAAGCTCTGATGAGCCTGAAACAAAAGTCTGCACGTGCAAAAACTGTGGTAAGAAGTTCAGGGAATACCAGTAATCGGCCCTATGGGCCGTCTCCGAAGGATGAAAGACCCCCTACTGTCTGAGGGGAGCGATAAGATGCTGAGAGTGACTGCAAATACCCAACTAATGAGGGAAATTATTGATCTCCTTTCCGTCTTGGCAGAGGAAGCTAAACTAGTCTGGGGGGAGAAGGGGTTGCATACCATTGTGGTTGACGGATCTCACGTGGCATTGCTCTCCGCTACCATTGGTGATGAGTGCTTCGAGACCTATGAGGTAGAGCCTGTTGAGATAGGTATTGAGCTCAGTAAGATGAGGGACCTCTTGAGTCTAGCTGGACCTGAGGATTTGGTAGAGATAGACTACGATGATGCAGTAGGTGCAATTAACGTAAGGGTCGGGGAGGTTCACAGAATCCTTAGGGGACTTGACGTTGGAACTATGACACAACCCAAAACCCCTGAGTTGACATTCAATAACAGCGCCACTATCGGCTCGGACAAGCTTTCCAGGGCATTGAGGGCGGCAAAAATGGTCAATGAGCTTGTAAACCTGAGTCTTGACAGTACGAAAATGACGATCTCTGCTGATCAGGAGGCTGGAGAGAGCGTGACTGTATCTTTCGAATCTGGTGAGCTTAGTGAGTTGAGCTCACCATCTCCAACCAGCTCCACATATTCTCTCCAGTTCCTAGACCCCTTGACAAGGAAGCTTGCCGGGGGCCTTACTGAACAGGTAGTAGTAGAATTTCAGGAGAAGTTCCCGCTCAGAATGTCATGGAACAGTAACGATGGGGGTGCCAGTTGGACATACTTCTTGGCTCCAAGAGTGACTAACGACCCATGATTTACAGCGTTGTTTTGAATAAACATGGTCCTACCGCGAAGTATGGCTCGCTCGGTATGCGTCATTGTACCCTCCGTTGGAAACCATGCTGAGTTGGGTATCGCATTGGATGGGCTCCTATCTCAAACATACCCCGAGGTTGATGTCGTTGTGGTGGGCCCAGAAAGGGATGAGGGCAGGATAGTTTCAGAGTCTAGAGGGGTTAGGTACATCGATGATGAGGGGTCTTCGACAAGAGCTGATGCCTGTAACGTAGCGTTGAGGGAGACCGAGTCAGAACTAGTGTTCTTTACAGATGATGATGTTATCGTTCCCAAGGATTGGGTAGAGAATCTAGTGAGGTGGTTCGATAGAGATGAGGTTGCCGGAGTTGGCGGACCCAATTTTGCCCCTCCTGATGAGTCCACCCTGTGGCAAAGAGTGATTGACGTTACTTTCTGTAGCGCAATTTTCACTGTCGGTACAAACTACGGAAAAGTGGGATCCGAGGAGTTGGAAGAAGTAACCCAGCTTCCAGGAGTTAACTCTGCATACAGAAGGTCGGTACTGGACGAGGTAGGAGGATTCGATGACGGCGCCATTGGAGCTGAGGATGTGCTTCTAGATCACAGAATAAGGATTTCTGGCCATAAATTATGGACGGACAGAAAGTCTGTGATTTGGCATAGGCGTAGGAATCTGTCGAGGGTAAGGAAGCAGATCGCAAACTACGGATTGGTCAGGACTTTGGCAAGTGAGAGGTACAGTGAACTGCATCATTTCACCCATACAATGGTCGCTCTTTTCCCTCCAATCGTACTTTCTACTCTTGTTTTCTTCATATGGGGGGTAGCTAATGGGGGAATAGCATGGCCAGAATTTTGGGATATTGGGTTGTCTGCAGTTCCTCTCGGACTTCCGAGAGCTGGTGCACACACTCTTCCAACTCTGATAATCATGTACAATATCATTGCATGGTATGGTTCAGCTAAGGGAGGCTCTCCGAATAAAGACACAGTTACAATTTTCCTATCTCCGATTGTAACTTTCACTCTTCATTGGAATTACGGAATGGGAGTCCTACGTGGCAGGTGGAGAAGGCTTTTCGGAAAATCTGGATTACAAATAGACGACAGGTCCAGATAGGTTCTATGACGGGTTTTCCACTAGAAAATTGATGTATTCAATCACATCATGAAACATTTCATCTGGGATTTCCTTGTATGACTTTCCAAACTTTTTCTTCACACAAATAGCTACGTGTGCGTATGGATTTCTACCACTTGGATGGTGTTTGGAAGGAGGCAGCTTCCCAACCAACATACCTCCGGCTTCTTGTATATATGACCAGATAAGTCTGGAGTTTGCTTCATTCACGCCCTCTATCTCCTTGGGTACATTTGTGATCCTTCAGACCACCATGTTGGCTGGGTCGGCCTCCATATTATACCAGACAATAGTCCTAGAATTAACCCCCCGAGGACCAGGCCAGGCCAGCCCGTCTCAATATAGCCTGGACTAGCATTGAACAGGGCCCACAAAAATGAGGGGATTATTCCCAGAATGAGAATAATCAACGCCTCTTCCCTCATTACAGCGGTTCTTGGAGGTCGAATAGGTAATCTCGGGGCCATAGGGTTTGGCTCCCTAGTTTCTCTTCTTACAACTCTCACCATATGTTCAGTCTCAGAGTTCGCAGGGAGGTATCTTGGAATGGCCTCTCTGCCTCTCCACTCCCTGCAGACCATCAGGCTTGAGTTCCTCTGATGAAATGGTCTTCCATCGCATATCTTCCCCCAGTATGACGATGCCAGACGATCTTGGAGGACTTCGATCCCCAGTCCCTCACTGATTAGACCTCTATCAAATGCTAGCTGCCACTCTGACTCTGAAGATATGTCCACCTCTCCAGACTCTACGGAAGTCACAACTTCGGAGAGTTTGACCGCACTATCGGATATCTCATATCTGTATTGTATAGATACTTCATGCCTAGGGCCTGGCGCTCCAAACATGACTGCACGATTACTGGATCCTATGTATGTTGAGCCGGGCTCTACAACCACCCAATCTATGCTTTCCAATCGCTCACCTATGAGTCTAGTTCCCCAGTCTGTATAGACCACTGAGATGCATATACATTATCATTAGACAGCAATTCCTCGTGCTTGCCTCTTTCAACTATAGCTCCATCGACCATAGCGATTATTTCGTCAGCATTCCTTATTGTAGCAAGCCTATGGGCAACTGCGATTGTAATCCTCTTCTTTGTGCCGCTAGAGCCATCGAATAGCGATTGCTGGATTCGCTTCTCTGTTTCGGCATCGAGAGCCGCACTGGCCTCATCTAGGATCAATAGATCTGGGTCCTTCAACAGTGCTCTCGCCAGGCTGATCCTTGCCCTCTGACCTCCAGACAGCATTACCCCTCTATCGCCTACCATTGTATCTAGGCCGTTTGATAGTTGAGATATGAATTCCGATGCACCTGCCAGCTCCAAGGCATTTAGAATCTCGCTCTCTTCAGCATCCCTAGCATAGGCGACATTGTCTCTAATCGTCCCATAAAACAGGAATGGCTCCTGTGATACAAAGCCGATTCTTGATCTAACTGATTCAATGGAGAATTCGTTGATGTCCCTGCCATTGATCAATACTTCTCCTGTTTGTGGCTCATAGAATCTCTCTATTAGTTTGAGGATCGTACTTTTTCCAGCTCCCGTGTGTCCCATCACTCCTAGAAATTGTCCTGATGAGGCGCTCAGATTAATTCCGTTGAGAACATTTGAACTCGAGGATGGGTATGCAAACGAGACATCTTGAAATGAGACGCTGCTGATTGGTTCCTGCAAGGGGATTGATCCTTCTCTATCAAAAATGGAAGGCTCCAAATCGATGACTGCAAAAACCCTTCTAGATGCGGCTTCTCCCTTCTGGAGCTGGTTCAAAAGCATCCCCAAAATCCACAATGGCATGGTCATTCTTGTTGATATTAGGAGGAATGTCACAAATTGCCCTACACTAATCTCGCCCGAATTCATTAGCCATCCTCCTGCGGAGACTAGAAGGCCGAATGAGATTCCTGCTACAATGTGGAAACCTGGAATGAATCTATTCCTGATGAACGCTGCCTGTACTGCCTGATCCCTGTAATTACCGCTCTGGTTCTCGACCCTGTCCCTCTCGAATCCGGTCGCGTTGTATGCTTGAACGATGGTTATTCCAGATAGGACGTTCTCAAGGATGGCGATTATCCCACCAGTACTTTCCCTTTGTTTACGATATTTTCTTTGTACTCTGGTTGAGAACCAAATGACCATTGGCACTATCATAATCAGTGGGCCAAAAAGAATCATGCATAGCAATGGAGACATCCAATAAAGGATTACAAATGCCGTGCACAGAGTTGTGAAAATCCTGATTATACTAGTGCTGGAATCCGAAATTATATCCTCGAGTTGCGCTACGTCTGCGGATAAGACAGACATTAGATTTCCAGTTTGACGGGTTTCGAAATAGGATGCTTCCATGTTCAGTAGGGACCTCGTGGCATCCATCCTAATGTCATGTTGGGCCTTGTATGCTATAGATTGCCAGAGTTGGTTGCTAAATCCCTGGAATATTGCTAGAATTACAAATGATGCAAATATTAGCAGTCCAAAGCCAAGCTCTGTTGAGCTTATTGGGCCAAGATCAGGTATTGATTCTATAGTGACGAACCTCTCTACCCTAGAATCTGTGAATTGGGGATTATCGGGATTGTAATAATCAGCGGCCATTCCTATGGCAATGAATGGAATCAGATCGAAAACTCTAGCACCCATGTTGGCGAGTAACCCACCGAGTGCCCTCTGCCAGTATTTTATCACATACGGGAAAATTCTCCAAATTTTTCGTCCTACAACTTGCCTTTCTTCGAGGAGGTCTGAGTTGTCCTTACTTATCGATGTTACAGGCATTGACTCCTTAGTTTTGGAGTCGCTCTCATCCGACATGATGCCTCGCAGAGAGAGGAGCGTTTCAATGCTTCACTCTGAGTGTCTCGAGTGGTGCGCCCGCCGGGATTTGAACCCGGGACAAGAGGTTGGAAACCTCTTGTGATAACCCCTTCACTACAGGCGCTCGGGCTGGGCGAGCATATGGTATCTCTAAACCGATTCGGTTGCGGAGATGTTTGAACTCAGTACTTCAAAAGAGAGTGTGTGCTCCGATGTTTGTGCTCATAAGGCAACGTATCGGCATTTTACTGATGATTTTGTTCATGCCAGTGAACAGTCCAGTATGGAAAATGGGACTTGAGGGGTTAGGATATGGCCCGGGACTTTCTGGTTTCGGATTCTTCGCATTATCATTGGCTCTTTTTGTTGCAGGGGCCTTGATGACATTCACACCAAAAACTAAATTCGGTTAGAAATATGTGGATTCGATCCATCTTTCATGTACATTGAGCATGCAATTCTCAATCTCAGCCTTATCCCATCCCTTGATGGTAAGTGCCTGACAAAGTTGGTGTGTCCTCTTTGGTATTGTTTTCGGGCCCAGAACTGCACCTGGTCTTCTGGGATCATCTAGGAAATCGGTTTCCATACCCCATGGTGAAGAATTGTCGCTAATTGTGGAGCAGATTCCCTCGATACTTCCTTTTCCCATGCTAACGGTAACCGGAAGTCCCGAGGTTCCTTGATAACTGATGTCAGAAGGTGCGAAATGTCTGACTGTCCTTCTCTTGGACAATCCTGATCTATCGCAAAGTGTGGCAATATCTCTGCAAGTCTGATTTCCGTTTTCCTCGACATGTAACTGAACGGGGGAATTGGAGGACGATGCCATTCTCATTATTTCCAAAAGGAGGTCGTTTGCCTCTGTCCATCTATCTTCCGGAACCGAATAGTGAGGCCTTCCAACCTCTCCGAGGCAAATCGCCTCACCTTCCTCAATCATGTCGAGGGCGAGTCCAACAGCTGATATGTGGAGCTCTGAAGATGCTTTGACTCCGATATCATTGGCCTGGATATCCCAGACTACTGGATGGGGCCCTAGGACGACATTGACTTTCAATTCGGTTTTCTTCCTGACAATTTCTGCCATCTTGATTGTGTCCCTGTAAACTTCTCTGTACCCATTCAGATCTGTTGGCAGTGTTTTTGAGAATGATGGCTTGTGTACCAGAAAAATTTCCGTTCCACCGCTTCTTGAAAACTCCTCTGCTGCAGAGATGAATCTATTTTCCCTGTCCAGATGCATGTGCTGGTCCACTATAGGGCCTTCCCATTTCCCATCTACCAGCATCATCTCACATCAAAGCATCTTCACTCTCTAGCTTCTCTGCCCAATGCCTCACAGCCATCTCAGACACCTTTCTGGAAGATTGTTCCAAGACCACCCCTCTTCCATTGTCAAACAGAATGATTGTCGCATTGTGGAGTGATGCGTTAATTCTGAGGGCTTCTATCCGTGAGTCATATTCTATATCAGCAAACCTTCTTTCAGAAATTTCCAAGTTCACATCCTTCCCTAATGAGAAACTGACAATCAGCTCTCCAGACTCCACAGTGAGCCCCTCAAGTGGAAGCCCCATTGTCAGAAGTAGCTCCTGAACTGCTAACTCTGCAACCTCCACCCTGGATAGTCCATGTACCAGGATGGAGCCTTCGGGCTCAATAACATAGGTGGCCCTTGGTTGCTCGTGTGAGACAACGACGTAGTCCCCAGCCTTCGTTCCAGAAGCCATAGACACGGCATCATCATGATTTATTGGCACCGCTGGAATGAATCTGAAGTTTTGAGTCTCAGTGGTGAATTTTGGTGTGACGCTCATTTTTTCATTCTCCTTATTGTTTCTGGTTCGGGCCAGTTGTTGATAGCCCTTGCCAAAGATGGGAGTCTGGCTTGATGCACGGGTACCATCAGAGTAGGCTGTGAGGTTTCATCATCATCAATGCTACTGCTCCTAAGATCGGCCAGTGCCCCTCTAATCCTTGACGCTAGACGCACATTTTTTTCCAAGATCAGCTCCTCTCCAATATCTTTGTTGCATTCTTGTTCCCAAGCATAGCAAGTAGCTGATGCTGCTCCAAGTTCTGAGTCTATGTCGCTATCTTTCAGGATCAAAGATACTGCATTTTGAGCATATTTCCTCCACCTCTTTGACGTGGTCAATCGAGAAAGCAGTGATCCTATCTTAACTTCCATTTCCGCGCATTTGGAAAGCCATTCAAACCACATTTCATCATCAATTTCTGGCTCAATAAGAAATATTGGCAGGCCCCCTCTGGCATTCTCGGCATGTGATACCAATCTAACTGGCTCAGGGTCAGGAATATGGGGACCGTCTATATCCAACTCCCTGAGGTCTTTCAATAGCCTTGATATCAGCGTTCCCGACGATATAGCGGCCTCAACATTAGCGCCGGGGCTCTCCTTCTCCCTTTCGTAATCCTCCATCATGTAAAGAAAGTCATTTTTGGAGATTGTGAGGGCTAATCCATCCCATTTCTTCCTAGACCTTACTTTACTCGGCATGATAACACATGGAAGGTGCGGCCAGAGTACTAAATCTCCTCCATCCGGATCCTGAATTACTACCTCTCTCCATGCCAAGGCGTTGTCATCCATGCATACCCTAGGAGATTCTTCGATTCAATACAGCGGTAGAATTGTGCATTTTTTGGGATTTTTAATGGAGGATTGAAGGGGGGCAGACCCCAGCATCAGCTCGAGGAGCATGGGAGAGCCGCGGTCTACCGAACCTGTTGTACTCTTAGATGAGGTGTTTCCAGGAGATACGAATGCGCTGAATACTTTGTTCGGAGGCCACCTTATGTCGATAATGGACAGGGCTGCAGGGCTGGCTGCCAGCAAGTTCGCCCATGAGGAGTTCGTCACCGTATCCGTGGACGCTTTGAAATTCGAGAGGCCGGCATATCAGGGAGATATCATCAGGACCATAGGAAAGGTGGTTTGGACATCACCAAGGACTGTCGGAGTATTGGTTAGGTCATGCAGAATGACAAGGTCAGATTGGGACCCTGAGTTGATTTGCTCAGGTTATTTTTTCATGGTAGCAATTGATGGCGATATGAGGCCGATAGAGGTCCCTCAGTTTGTTCCTTCTGACGATGAAGAGCGTGCTGAATGGGAAAGTGCCAAGTCTGCCCGTGATGCCATGCGTCGATGATTGTCTCGGTGATGCCATGACGGTAGTAAATGTGGCATTCTATGGGTCCGATGACCTCGCTAAATTACTGGCTAAGAAAAGTGACTCCAGAGACATAGATTCCTATGTTTTCAAGGATACTAGCTCGACCCAGACTAGGATTCTCTCTCTCCTGAGGCCTCTGAAGCATCCTGAAAGTATCAGGCCCCTGCTATCAGTACTCAATGTCTCTAGCGTTGGATTTATTGAGGTTACAAAAATCGATGCGGCTCTCGGAGAAGTTTTGGTAGCAATGAAAAGTTCTGGAATCGAGTCGGGAGTAGCAATGATTAATCAAAAAACGGAGAGTTGGATAGATCCTGATCAAGTTAGATTCATTTTTCGGCAGGCGGAGCTTGAATGGGACATAATAGAGGAGCCTCCGGAGCCACATGAGTTTCGAGAAAAGTTGTTCTCATTGCATACAGGTAGGGAAGGCGATGATGTCCTTGTAGTTCCGATTGATCAGAGGTTTAACGTTCAGGGAATAGGAGTTGTGGGGATAGGGTACGTTCAGTCTGGTTCGATAAAGAAGCACGATCAGGTAGAAATTGTCCCAGGAGGGAATAACGGCGTAGTGAGGAGCCTGCAGGTAATGGACGATGATGTTGAGGAAGCCTTTGCCGGAGACAGAGTCGGAGTAGCGCTCAGAGGTGTCGAAGAGAATTCACTGGGGAAAGGGTCGTTGATAATTCATCATGGATCCGATTTAATGACTGAGGTCAACTCTTCTACATACAAACTAAACTCAACTAAGTTTCAAAAGAGGATTTTATACGTAAATGACATAGTTCACGCTTCCATAAATCTACAATTCAAAGTTGGCAGGGTTGTGGGAATGGATGGTGAATTAATCACTATTGACTGGGAGACCCCACTGGTAGTCAGGAAGGATGGAGGCGGAGTAGTGATTATTGTTCAATTAGACGCCACTCCCATGAGGATCTTCGGAACTATTTCAGAAGTATCGCCGGTATGAGTTCGTTTGCCCTGTAAGAGAGCGATTGAATGAAGCATCACCCCCAGAGCTTATACCAGAAATCTGACGCTCGACAACTGGGATGTACTCAGTCGGGCATAAGCCCGACCGAATGGAAGGTGAATCTGAGCTAATTGGAAACCTGAGTTTGGTCGGGATGAGAGGGAACTTCGTTGCTGTTCTGAATCAGCGACAGCTGACCATAGAGAACAGAATAGGCCAAGGACTCAGGATAGATCTCAATTCGATATCCAAAATGAGGCATATAAACATCCCAATCTTGCCTTCGGGAACACCTGTAATTGGCGCTGTAGCAGTCGCTATTGGATATTCCATCCTAGTACCACCAATTGGTTGGGTCGTCTCCTTGGCTGGAGCTTTTGCCTCACTATCCTATTTCCGCTTGAGGAGCTCTGTTCTCGTGATAGAAGACAATGATAAATCTAGGCACATGATTGGGGGAAGAGAGGGTTCTCTGATGAGGCTGTGCCTGATGGCCGATAGGCTACGTAGAGGATTAAGTGTGGAGGAAGCTAGGGTAGGATTGGAAGAGATTGAAAATGAGCTTCCTTTATTTCCAGCTTTCCAAGATGCAGGTGGAATGCCAGCACCAAAGGCTCTCCCTTGGCCGCCATCTCCTCCAGAAATACAGACTGTTGGGAGTGGTATAGAGGCTGAAATTATCATTGATTCAGGAGAAGTGGTTCCTGCGATTTCCGAGAGCGTGAATTTTGATTTCAATATGTTTGGGGATGTGAAAGAGGAGTCTGTATCAAATAATGATACAGCATCGAATCCAATTGTGTCACAAGTTGGGTCTTTTGAGACATCGAGGGATAGTGCAACTTCGGCTTATGAGAGGGCGTGGGGCAGGGAAGAGGCGTCTTGGTACAGGGAAAAGGAGCGTCCACTTGAAATTCAAAATGGATTTGACACGATCAATGATGAGCCCTCCGATATGTTTGGTTTTGGGGGTATGTTTGATGATGATGTTATTCATGAGCCAAAGGCAAACTCATTTGTTGGCTTTGATAGCCCCATCGAAAAAATCCCAACTAATGAGGACAGGATGATCTCGCCTTCAAGTTCTGAAATGATAAGGCGGGCACATTCACAACATGGGGCACCGACAACCGATTACCGACGGGAGGGTTTACTTCCGAGTCCCACCCAAGAGGCAGTTAGGGAGGAGTGTGTCCCAGGAATAGTGAGGCAGGCTAGGGCGAAACAAGCAGATTCAAGGAAATCTCTCACAAACACGGGTGGGGAAGCTACGGATTTGCATGACTACCCTGGAGTCTCAAGTCTAGTTGCTTCTATGAATGGAGGTAGATTAAGTCGCGGATTAGCGATAAAGGAGAGGAGCAAACCTAGTTGGATAGAGTCTTTGCTCAGGCCCAGGAGCAGGGCAAGACATAGCAAAGAAGACAGTTACGCTTCCCAATATGGAGATTCTGATGGGGCTAATTTCAGAGTAGGGGAGAGGTTTCAGACTTCCCAGTATATCAGACTGAGGAGTGATCAAGATCATCAAGCGGATCTTATTGAGAGACACCCCATGGTCGAAGATGTTCATCCTGTCTCTGCCAAGGAGGCGTTGTATTCTGTTGTCGACAGAGTATCCATGGGACGAGCAAAAGAACAACGAAAATTGAGCATTCCAAGTGGGGGGCTGAAATTCTCGCAACTTAGGAAAGCCCAGTCAAAGGGAGAGAAGCACCACATCCCAGGCGTAAGGAGATTGGAGTAACTATATCCCGACTATCCTTCTATACCTATCTGCTCTAGCATGATATTTCCCTCTTCCCAGGGATCTGACTCCCTTGGTTCCTATTCCCTCTGAACAATATGAAGCAGAAACCGATGCATGAACTATGGATTTCCTCATTACCTCAACATCATTCAGCGGAGATTCGTGCCCCACAAGGGAAGAGAATAATGCTCCTGCGAATGTATCTCCGAATCCAGTAGGATCTATTGGGTTCTCCATGGGGTAAGCCGGAAGCGCGATTGTCCCACAGGGAAGATTGGCCAAGACCCCACTACTTCCTCTCTTCACGATCAGGCTTCTAGGGCCCTTTCCTGCGGCGATGCCTCCATGTAATGACTCTCCGGAAATGATGGAAGAAATTGATTGAGTCAGAACCTTCTCTCCCGAAATAAGGTTAGCTTCATCCTCGTCGAGTATGACGATATCAGACAATCTCATCGCATTAGATAAATTCACAAATTCTTCTTCGATCCAAATCTTGCTAGTATCCAATGCATTGATTCTAGATCCAGATGATTGATTTAGAGCCTCAAGCTGGATGCTTGGATTTGAATCTGCACATAGGAGAACTTCAGGACTGGTCCATGCCTGTGGCAAAAATGGGGAGAAGCCATCTAAAACATTAGGTTCTGTTCTGGGCAAACCCATTATGGCCATTTCTGAATCGTATTTCAGATACCTCCGAGGGGTTTCTCCCTCACTAAGTGCTACGCCTGCGAGGTTCAGGCCTGCGTCTTCTAATACCATCTGGTGATATGTCGAGAAATCCTGACCTACAACACTGACTATCCCAATTCTAGGGGGGTGTCCCGGAGGGGGCCTGAGGTGGAATGAGGCCGCCAGTCCAGAATGAGGGGCAGAGCCACCAAGGATTCCGTTTGCTTTCTCCGAGGGGGTCTCGATGTCATCATGTGCGATGGTTCCAACTATTACCATCTCCAAGTCACTCGCCTCCGAGGAGGTTTGGGTGCTCTTCCAGAAATCTTATTGTGATATCTCCTGAAAGAAAATCTTCATTTTCCAGGATTGCTTTGTGTAGCGGTATAAGGGTATCCACCCCTAGCAACATGGTCTCATCCAAAGCTGCTTTCATCCTCGAGATGGCCTCGGCCCTGCTGGGTGACCATACTATTATTTTCGCTAACAATGAGTCGAAGGAAGCTGGCATATCATACCCGGTGTGGGCATGGGAGTCTACTCTTACGCCTGGTCCGCTAGGCCAATGACACTCCCAAAGTCTTCCGGGGGAGGGCGAAAGGGTCCTTGGGTTCTCTGCATTGATCCTAGTCTGGATTGCATGGCCACTGATTCGTATTTCATCTTGCTTCAATGGTATTCCTTCCCCAGCAGCCACTCTGATTCCCATCGATACTAGATCTGTACCTGTAATCATCTCAGTTACGGTGTGTTCGACCTGTACCCTAGGATTTACTTCAAGGAAGTAAAAATCACCATTTGAGTCCCTTAGGAATTCAAATGTTGCCAGTCCCTTGTATCCCACTGCCTTGGCCCCTTCAACTACTTTGGAGCCTAGGTCAGCCCTGACTTCCTCTGACAGCCAAGGCCCTTCTTCCAGAATCTTTTGATGTCTTCTCTGGATAGAGCAGAATCTTTCTCCTAGGTGAATTGCCCGCTCACCATCTCCAATTACTTGAAATTCTATGTGTTGTGCTCCCTGAATGAATTTCTCGAGAAAAACTCTGTCATCTCCAAAGGCGGATTTTGCTCTGCCTTGACAAATTCTCAATGCTTTGTCGAAGTCAGCAGGAGACTCCACCACCTGCATTCCAATCCCCCCTCCGCCTGCTGAGGCTTTGATTATCACAGGGTAGCCAATCTCTGCGGCCTGGATGGCCGCTTCCTCTGGATCGGACACCGGGCCGTCCGACCCCCTGGCAACTGGAATTCCAGATTTTACCATGGCGTCTCTAGCAGCAATCTTATCTCCGAGTAAACGTAGAACATCCGGACTAGGGCCTATGAATGTGATTCCCTCTTCTTCCAACCTTTCCGCGAAAATAGGGTTCTCTGCGAGGAAACCATATCCCGGGTGAACAGCGTCCGCACCCACTTCCTTTGCCGCGGCTACGATTGCCTCGATATCGAGGTAAGATGCGAGTGGATCTGAGCGAGGGATATATACTGACTCATCAGCAAGTCTAACTGGAAGCGACAGTCGATCTTCCTTACCGTGGATGGTAACTACTTCGACTCCCATTACCCTAAGGGAGCGAAGAATTCTGAGGGCTATCTCTCCCCTGTTTGCGATGAGTACCCTCCTAAACATCAGGGCGACGGTGATAAGGGGGACCTATGATTGAATCGGAAGAATGATTGCATAACAACGCATCAGTAGACATCTCTTAGATATCTCTTCTCTGTTTTCATTAGCTTGGTTTCGACGAAATCCTTTGCTTCATCTGGAGTCATTGAACCGAACTCTGAGCATATCTCAATGAGTGTTGTGTGTACGTCTTTCGCCATGTAATTCTTATCTCCACAGACATAGAAATAACCTCCACCATCAATCCATTTCCAAATCTCTTCCCCATTCTTCTTCATCAGGTGCTGGACGTACACCTTTTCTGATCCCTGTCTGGACCAAGCAAGGTCATGCTTGTCCAAGACTCCTCTTTCTTTCCAAGACTCCATTTCGTCTCGATAATAATACTCCCCTTCTTCAGTCCAATCTCCGAAGAAGAGCCAGTTTCTACCTGTGTCTCCGTTAATGTCTCTTTGCTGAAGGAATGCCCTGAAAGGAGCAATTCCCGTTCCCGGTCCGACCATGATCGCATCCACGGAGCCATCGGAGGGAAGCACGAATGATCTGGTTGGAGACATGAATACCCCAATATCAGTTTCATCGACTTGACATCTGTCGGCTAGGAAACCTGTGCAGAGTCCAGTCTTGTCCCTTTCATGATGATTGTACCTGACAATTCCAACGGTCAAATGAACGGTCCCGGGCTCATGGTCAGGACTGCTGGCAATGGAGTAAAGCCTAGGCTTCAATCGATCCATTCCTTCAATTAATTGTTGAGCGCTGAATCCTATATGACCAAAGTCCGAAAGTGCATCAACGTAATCACGGGACCACATGTAGTCTTCCATCGCTTTGGAATCGGATGTTAGTTCATTCCAGAGAGCTTCGGATGGATTGGAGGGCATGCCAATTTCCACATATCTCTCGGGCAGATCATCTCCCTCGCCCGAGCCCTTCCACTCGACCAAGAGCGTTCCATCTCTGGAGGAGGTTCTCTTTCTACTAACAATCTTAATCTCGATACTGGAGGAGGATGATACTAGCCTGGGGCCTAGAGACTCGATCCATTTCTTGGAAACTCTGTGGACTTCATACTTGTCCATTAGTGCCTCTTGCAATGTGCACTCTCCCGCATATGTCTCAACTATTTCTTCACCTGTTAGGGCCGTTATCGAGAGGATTTCGGCCACAACCTCTGGGGGGCATCTAGGGATGACACCGAGAGCATCCCCTGCTTTGTAATTTAATCCAGAGTCCCCAAGTTCGAAGACGATGTGTCTTGTCTCTTTTCCGGACCCTTCTCCGTTTAATACATAATTCTGGGTGATTTTCGTCGAGTATGGATTCTTAGCGTTCCATTGTGACTTCTCGGTCTTGGTTGGGATTTCCATTGAAGCCACTGTAACCTCGGTTGCGGAAGTTGAGGAGGAATCTTCGTCCATTGCATCTGGATCGTCTTCTATTGCGACCATTAGTGGAATGACTGCAGCGGTCCATTCCGCGGCGGGTCCTTCAAAATCTACATCACAGTCAACTCGTTGATGAACCCTGTTAGCACCCATTTTTTCGAACCATGCATCCCACTCTTTGCCGGATTCGCAGAAAAGGTCGTAAGATGTATCTCCTAATGCAAGAACGGAGAAGTTCAGACCCTTGAGGCTGGATATCGCTCCACTGTTGGCAGCTTCCCAAAGATCTTCCGCGTTATCTGGTTGTTCGCCGTCCCCCCAAGTGCTACAGCATACCAAGACCCTCTTCTGGGAGCTAAGGTCTGTGATTTGAATTTCGTCCATGGCTTTGACTGAGGGATTAAGTCCTTGAGCAGAACAGGCCTTACCCGCCTGTTCAGCAAGCTCCTCTGAGTTTCCTGACTGTGAACCGTATAATATGAGGATGGAACGGGGTTGACTCGACATATCTCTCAGTCCCTCGGGAAATCCCTCGTTTATGAATAAATGTAATGGGAGTTCTCAAAGAATAGCAATAATTGCGATGGGGTCAAGTCATTGGTCTCTTTCGCAGGCCCATGCCGAGAGTTGATTTCCTGGGAACTGGCAATGCCTTCTCCCCACATGGGAGGATGCATGCACTGGCCCTGATCGATGGCAAAATCCTAATTGACGCCCCTCCGACAGTTATCACTCAGCTAAAGAGAACGGGGCATTCGAGTGGAGACATTCGTCATCTGTTGTTCACTCACTGGCACGGGGATCACATTTTCGGATTCCCCTTTTTCCTTCTGGAAAGGAAATACGTGACTAATAGAGACTCGAAGGTGGGGCTGGATGTCTATCTTCGTCCAGGTGGGAGAAAAATCCTTCATGGTTTGTGTGAAACGGGCTTCCCCGGGAGTTTGGATTCGCTGGACTCGATGGTTGATTGGAATGAAGAGGAAAATGGGCTCATTGGAGATACAGGTTGGAGGTTCATTAGATTCCCTGTCAATCACAATCCAGAAACTGACCCTCATGGATACGAGCTTATACATTCCAGCGGATTTAGTATCCTTCATTGTGGGGATTCCGGGCCATGTTCGGAGATAGATCGGAGAGCCCCGGATGCCGACGTTATCATAGTGGAGATGGGGGTTCCTGATATTGGGGATTTTCCTCATCATCACCGTCCCTCGGATGTGGTCAAACTCTCAGAAAGGAATCCCCATGCGAAAATTCTCGTGACTCACAACTACTCTTCTGCGAGGGGTCGTCAAGAGGGTTTCCAGATGCCCGCGTTGCCAGAGAAAATTTACCAGCTTGAAGATTTTGACGCGCTTCAAATATTTGATGACGGGTCATTTCAAATTATAAATAAAAAATCAAAAAAATAACATGCATATATACCTCATCTCGTCAAAATAATTCGGATGATATAACATTCTAGATCATTCGAGTTAAAAAAATTGAATATCATTCATACTCCATGATTGACTATTTTATCATATTATGTTGATGGATATTTTCTTTTACAGTGAGATATTTGCACCAGATAAAAAAATGTAAAAACGAGATACTGAAAGTTGTTTACAGGACAAAAAAAATTACTGGTGTAGAAAGTAAACTTGAATGCAATTTACTGTTGTAAACTTACTTGAGTTACTGATTCTTCAGAGAGGCTTATTATCTGGAGCTTGTTCGCTGTCAATCCGCGTTGGCTATTCAACCACTCAGATGGGGAGTAGGAGAGTAGTTCGACGACATGTGCAAGGAGTGTTAGAAAATGGAGAGAAACATTTTCGAAAAGATTCTTGGACAGGAGAGCTTGTTTATTGATAGGAGGGCTTTCGATCACGCCTTCGAGCCTGATAAACTCCCTCACAGAGGAGGAGAGGTCGACGCGCTGGTTAGGAATCTTGTTGACGCATTGAACGGTCATATCCCTTCGAATATGCTACTCTACGGAGTTCCTGGTTCAGGAAAAACTGTAGTCACTAGATATGTACTCTCACAGCTTCTTGACAAAGGGAAGGAAATGGGTGAGCCAGTTTTCAGCTACGAGATAAATTGTAGGAATATAGACACTAAGTACAGGGTAGTACAAAATATCGCCTCGCAACTATCCCACAGGGGAGATGCCCCTATCCCATTTACTGGATGGCCAACAGACAGAGTTCTGGACACCCTGGTTACAAGAATGGACAGGGAAGGAGGCGTCCATATCATCGTTCTTGATGAGATTGATAATCTTGTGGCAAGGGCTGGAGACGGTATCCTTTACAATCTTACAAATCTCAATACCGTTCTAAAGTCTTCAAGGTGTTGCATAATTGGCATCAGTAATGACCTACACTTTACTCAACACCTAGACCCGAGAGTCAGCTCTAGGCTGAGCCAGGAGGACCTAGTATTCCATCCATACGGGGCCGCTCAGATTCAGGATATTCTAGAAGATAGGGCCAAGACAGGTTTGCGACAGGATTCTATCGGAAATGGCGTAATAGAGCTATGTTCGGCATTGGCAGCATCTGAACACGGTGATGCTAGAAGGGCCTTGGATCTTCTCAGGATCTCCGTCCAAAAGGCTGAGCAGGAGGGACATGAGTCGGTCTCTCCTCCTCATGTAAGATTGGCCCAGAGCCAATTAGAATACGATCAGGTCACTCCTGTCTTGAGGACCCTTCCTTTGCACCAAAAACTGGTTTTATTTACCATCAAACTCAATGAGGAGAATGGCCTAAGAAATATCAGCACGGGAGAAGTATTCAGGACTTACTCAGATGCCTGTTTGAAAATTTCAGTCGAACCTCTGACTGCAAGGAGGATATCTTCTCTACTGAATGAGCTGGACACCCTTGGGCTGATAATGGCCAGAAATGTTAGCAAGGGAAGAGGAGGTAGAAGTAAACAAGTGAATTCCGCTGTCCCCAGAGGGATTGATGTAATCTCAACCTTGAGTGATTCTGAAGCCTTGGTGGCCCAGGCATCTGAGGAGAAATATGCTCTCCAAAGCAGATTATGATTCCACATGCACTCAGATAATGATTATACAGAAGTCCTAGGTCCCCGGGACGTTGTACCATGAGTGAATCAGAGTGGATGAGTTCCTTGATGCGTCCGAGTAAGACCTTGTCGGCGGCCTTGGCCTTGTTGGGATCGTGGGTAGTTTTCCTAACAATAGTTAACCTTTTCATAGGCGCTTATTCAGAGGGGAAAAAGGTACTTTGGATAGATTTCTTCAGTGGGACCAGGGACCCTTCCACCACTGAAATGGCATTTGTGATGGATGATGCTTTATTCGGACTTGTTGGATTGCTTCTAATCGGGCTCGGGGCAAGGGGCCTGAATAAAATCCATGATTCAGGCTTTGTCGGCTGGCTGACTGGGCTCCCAAGTTGCATCTCAGAGAGCCTCCTATCTTCTGACAGAGGAGCGACAAAAATGGTCTCTAGTTGGTTAGTAGCAATAGGAGTGCTATTCTATGTCCTTTGGAGTGCTATGGAGAATACATGGGTGGATCCCGGAGTCTACTCGGTGTTTGCAGTCCTAGTTTCTTTCGGAGTTGGAATAGGACTTCTCGAAGAAGCAGAAAATTAGTACCTTGCAGAACTAAACCATTTGCCTTAGCCAATAAGAGTATTTCAGCGATCTAAGAACCGATCTACCTTTGTGACCAGTCTCCATCCATCGATTCCAATAGGTTCCTACACCTAGTTTTTGCATCGAGATCAGTATATCTGATGACCACTCCCTTTCCAGGCTGACCATACAGAATCACTGAACCAAGCGAAGTCAAAGGGTGGATTATGAGCGGGGCCAGATCTTCTTCACCATCAATGACTATCAATGTGGATTGAGATTTATCTTCACCTCTACCGTATCCAAACTTGGAGATTGCCTCAATGCAACATCTGTACAGGTCCGGGGTTATCTGGCCTGGTGGGTTGGAGCATCTGAGGACGGAGTCAAAGAGCCTCTCATCAATTTCTGAGGACCCGTTCCACTTCTGACGCTTGGTCATTCCGTCAATTAGCGCGATGTCAGCTGAACGTCCCAGATCTTGAAGGGTCTTCACAGTTACATCGCCAACCGCAATTATTGGCCCAGTAGAGTCGGAAATTCTACTTAACACCTCTCTCATAGCCAATTTGGGATCATCCTCGTCTCCCTCAACGAGTTGCCCGAATGGTGTCTTCAAGGATAATTCAACATCTTGGTTCAGAATTAGATCAAATAATCCTATTTCCTCATGTAGCCAGGGATATCCTTCCCTGTCCATTATTCCCCTCCTAATATTGGTGCTGGAAATTGGCCTACCCATCCAATCCAACTCATGTTCGGCGATGACGATATGCAATGGCGCCAAGGAGTTCTCCAAACGGAGAGAGTTGATTTTCTTGCAGTTGTCCACAGTTTCAGGTGTGCAGACAATTGCTTGGACATCTTCCCTGATAGTTGCTGGGCCATAGAGATCCTCTAGAACGTGAAATGATATCCTTTCTCGGACATCTCCAACCAATGAGTTGACAATCAGTTCCTTTCTGTCATCCCAAGAATCGATTCGGGGGTCCTTACTCTTAGCTAAATTGTCAGAGGTCATCCAAATTTCCAGATTCTGGCACTCGCTGAGCCCAGTTTCCAATAATTTTCTATGCCCTTTATGGAATCTATCAAAGGTTCCGCCCAACAGGCCAAGGGCTTTCATCACCATTCTGTAGAAGTGAGAAGTATTGAGGGCTTTGGAAAAATGTGTGCCCCGGGGCGTAACGGCGACCTTCACAGCTTGGCTCGAGCGCCTGACCCACCCCGGGACGTCTGTCGGACCATGGGGTAGTCCCTTGATTCATCCCCTACGGGTCCTCAGGGGACCTAACATGGTCCGGCCACCTGATTTGCGCCAGTATTCATTTCATCGATGATGATCCTACTGGTCTTCGACAGATGGCTACCCATACGTGGTACCATGTTTCATTCTCAACCTCCGGCGAGGGGGTTTTGTCAACAGGGTGTTGCCGCTGGGCAGTCCCGGGCACACCTGATGGGAAATGAACCCCTCGGTCCATTTTGGCTAGTCAAAAGTACCTTTTGAAATCAGATCTTGATGGAAACCGGTTCTTTTTAGCAACAGACTTTCCATAACATAGGTATCCCCTTCTGAGATTTCTTTGACACTGAATTCTGGCCATCTCTCAGCGGGCTGTGCTAACCATCCTACCAATGAATGAGTATTCCCCATTTTTGGAGGCCTGTTCTCATTAAGTGCATCGAGTGCCTCCAGTAAATCAAAAAGTGGTTCGGCCTCTGATGAAAAATCTTCCTTACCTCTTATCCTTCTAGATAGTAATCCCCTGATTTTGGAACTACATCCCTCGTAGTTTAACGAACGATGAAAAGGGAATTTACTTTCAAACCCCACAGGTCTGAGAACGGCTGCCGGCCATGATATACTCTTACTTACAAGCCATGTGAAAGCTTTGTCATCTTGTAACATTGCCTCCAGTAAATCCGAGGAGATATGCGCCCACCACTCTAGGGGTAAATTGGTTAGAATTAGCTTTATTTCTTCAAATGAAGGATCTATATTTTTCGGAGTTACCCTATCTAGAATGGCCCAAGACCTCATATCGTGGTCAAGAGGCAACTGTGAGGCTTTGGAAAGTATCTTTTTCAATATTGAAATCTCTTTATCCTCTGAAACTCTCTCACTAGAAGAGAAGAGCCACACAAGTCCCTGTATAGTGTTTATTGATTTGATTGGAGGATGGGCAAGCCACACTCCCAAGGACCATTCAATCAGATCATCATGAAATGACTCAGGAAGCCAAGCAGAGTTTGCCAATAACTGGGATGCAACCCATGATGACCCACGAGTAGCATTTCTAGGATCTATAGTGGGTCTAGATTTGAGTGCGGTATTTTGATCTGTTCTTAGCAGACGTGTGAACTCCACTGAAAAAACCTCCAATACTGACTGTGGTGCAACATCCGCTACCTCAGAAAGACCCTCCAAAGGAAGGTGATCAAAATCAAGGATTATTAGCCATTCTGGATTTAACCTAGAGCTTAGCCTCTGCCACCTTGGCCATCTGGAACGGGGAGGTGACGCTATCCAGGCTGCTACTGGATATCTCGCTTCCATCCTGTTGGCCCAATCTTCATTTCCCTCAGGATATTGAGAGATTGCGGACCTCACCATTGATTGATACTCTTTGTCATCAATTGAGCTTGCCAGAGCCTTTAGCTCATTGGTAATATGGCTATCTTTTTCCTTCGATAGTGGTATCTGATGTGTGTCAGGAGAATGGAGGATTGGATCAACAATTCTGATTGGCACCTCCCTGCCCCCTTTAGTTGAAAGTACCATCCATGGGAGAGGCCTGAGATGATCAATCCGTACACTGTCCATCCCTGAGAACGGCTCCAAATTTCTCTTTGTCAGTACCATTCTAACATTTGGATTTGAAGAAATAGAATTCGCTAAATCGTTTGAAATGTTGTCTGGTACGTCAATTACCAATGGAGGGTTTTCATCATTAGATAGAGCCCATCTAGTGAGTGATTCTGAAGCTGCTTTCCCTAAACTTCTCGTATCCAGTAGTCTCGGATGATTTGAGGATGATGAGAATTCAGAGTTTCCCCAATCCTGTCTAAATCTCCTCCATGTGGAGTCTTCGGTTCTCGCCCTTCTGGTCCCGGATATTCTATCCTTCAGAGCTTGGCATCTTCTATTTCTCTCTGCCTCAGATAGTCTAGGATGAGCTATTGAAATCCAATGATCGAGAGATTCTAAAGGGAGTTTATCACTGTTTGATTCAAATCCGGTTAAGTCGGCGATGATCAAAGATCCGCTCTTTGCAGCTTTCAAAAGCATGGTTCTGGGTAGCTTTTCCGACACAACTGCCACAATAGTCGACGATGGCCTGATATCTGGTGACATTTCATGACATTTTGCGAGAGTCCAATTACCTCTGTGCATGGATTCTTCTGGAAGTGGGGGTTTTGGTCTGTGATCTGGCGCGGAAAACCATTCGCCCGGTGCGATCGCTATCGGCCTTTCCTCATCCAGAAGTCTCGCTCTAATTATCCCAATAATGGATTTACTTTCAGAGAAAGTCTCGATTTTCTCCCTATCATACACCGGTGGTGCTGATTTGAATTCATTAGTAGAAAGATCTACCCATCTTGGAGACCTCTCTGTGAACACAGCCCAACTCCATGGAACCCCCTTAGTTCCACTGGAGAATTCTTCACCTCCGAGTTTCTCCGGGGGCCTGTCGGGAATGGGCAACAATGGTGAGTCTGGCGATCCGGTTAATCCCAGGAGAAGATTAGGTCCATCTCGAAAAAGTATGCAATATCCCCTCTCTTCCATAGAGATCGTTTTCGCTTCTGACGCCATTGCGAGTTCGTCTGATTTCAATACTCCCCACCCATTTTCTGTCAGATGCAGTCTCCCACCTCTGCTTCCTGAGGGCATGTCACTGTCTAGCAGTGTATCATTTCTCAACCTCCTAATCTCTGCTGATGCATGAGGGACCCTGATTCCAGTTGCGATGGCTACTTCACTGACTGTTGAGCTCCTCTCTGCTAGGTATCTTAGGATCCTTCTCTTGTTCCTACTTCTAATCTTGATTGGACGCGATGGAGGATACTGAATATTCAGATTATTGTCAACATCCGGCATGAATTACCACCACTTAATTAATCCACATAAGATATTTGTATTAAATTAATCTATTTAGTTACATATAATTACACATTTCTATTGGAGAAGTACGTGGTTTCATTTCGACACTTAATTCTGTAGCAAAAATTGGGGCTATTTGTGTGATGTTAAGTAACTAAAGTTAGTTAAATCCTACAGAACGGTTATATCAGTGCCTGCCATCCTGTGCATATCGGGTAAGAGACGGGGACCTGCAGACACGAGATGGAGAGATAGATAATGTCGGAAAATATCCGAAAATTGATCAGGAAATTCGTAGCCAGCAAGCCAAGAAATACAGCAGAAATAGTTTCCTGGCTAGAAGCGCAAAAAGAGATCCAGACTTCCAAGACCGATATTTCAGGACTGCTTGAATCGGATGAGACTATAATCAGAATAGGCACCATGAGAAGAAGCGGCATAGCAGGTCGTGAATACCCCCTGTCGGAATGGGCTACCGACGAGTGGGTGGCTCATCATGAGCGGGGATTGTCCATGAAGGAGGAGTAAATATGAGAACTACAAGACTAAGGCAAAAAATCAAGAAATTTCTACATTCAAGAGGCGAGGCAAATACCACCGAAATCCTTGAGCACGTCAATACCACCATGAGACACGGGACTACTCCTCAACAACTCGGAAACGTACTCTCAAAAGACAAGGACATAATGAAGGTTTCAACAACGAAGAGAGGAGGTGCTCTCTCTGGACGATATGAGATATGCGTTTGGCAACTAAGACCAGGCGTGCTTGAAGATAACTAGCTTTCTAATTCCTCTCTCCAGTCCCCTGTTCTCGCCAGACTGTTCATCTCCGCTCTGTGTCTGAATGCATCTTGGCTACCCTCACTAGATCCTCGGGCCCATGTCTGCAATGCGTGGGCTAAAAGTGCCCTCCCATAGGAATAAGATAGCTCCCATGGATGGTCTATATCCATAGCATTCATTAGATTGAGATGCGCTGTGGCATCTTCATCTGATTGCCCCCCTGATAAGAACACAATTCCGGGAACCTCGCTGGGGACATTTTCAGTCAAACAGTCAACTGTCATCTTAGCGACCTTTTTCCTGCTTCCTCGATCGGAACATGAATTTCCTGGAAGAATCATATTTGGTTTGAGGAGGACACCTTTGAGGTGAACTCCCTGCTTCTTGCATTCATCCCAAGTCATCTTCAATACAGACGCTGTCACATCATAGCAACTCTGGGCGTCATGGTCGCCATCCATCAAAACTTCCGGTTCGATTATAGGCACTAACCCCTGTTCTTGACATATCGAAGCATACCTTGCAAGTGCATGGGAATTTGTGGACAGGCATGCCAGTGATGGCATCCCTTTCCCTATACGAATCACGGCACGCCACTTTGCGAAGCGCGCGCCCATCTGGAAATATTCTGCACACCGCTCCCTTAGGCCGTCTAGTCCTTCAGTTATTTTCTCACCGGGATGGTTTGCCAATTCCTTTGCGCCTGTGTCAACTTTGATTCCAGGATAAATTCCCCTACTAGCTAGGTATTGGGGGATCGGGGTCCCATCGTCCATATTCTGGCGAATAGTCTCGTCGAACAATATAACCCCACTAATTGCAGATTCATATCCGGGAGTTGCAAATATGTTTGACCGGTATGAACGACGAGTTTCTGCAGATGGTTCGACGCCCACGGCTGCCAGTCTATTGGACATAGTTCCATTGCTCTCATCCGCAGCAAGGACCCCCTTTCCCGAAGCTACTAATTCTGCTGCTGTCCTCTCTAAAAGTTCCACATCCATGACCATTACCGATATTACGAGGGAGCGGTATGAAATGAATCCATCGTTGCATGGTTCGGCTTAGAATCCTAAAATTCTCTCGTGCGCGAAACAAATTTGTGCTCACCTGAGGCGACATCTATTATTTCTGAATGAACTGAAGCGGTTCCATCACCATTGATTTTAACTCCCTTTGTCCTTCCTTCGCACACACCTGATCCAATGAATACGGAGTCATCTGATGAACAAAGTTCGTCTCTTTCCCAGAGCTTCTCAATGTCATCATCGATCATTCTTTCGGCTCTTTCTCTATGGCCTTCATTTTTGAATACGAGTCTTCCTTGAAAAGCCCCTCCCAATCCCCTCAATGCAGTAGCCGTAATAACTCCCTCGGGAGCTGCACCGATTCCCATCAGCATATCAATTTCGGACTCTGGGTCTGCAGCATTGAGTGCGGCGGAAACATCGCCGTCACCTATCAGGATCACGTTTGCCCCGAATTGGCTAATCTCTCGGATTAGTGTTTTGTGCCTAGGCCTTTCCATCACCACTACGTTGAGTTCTGAAGGATTTTTCCCTAGAGCCATGCAGGCTGATTCGAGGTTGTACGAGGTTTCCTCATCCAGGTTAATCTGGCCAACTAGATCACTTGAGCCCGCAATTTTGTTCATGTAGCAATCGGGGGCATGTAATAGGGAACCGCGAGGAGCCGCTGCCAGAACCGCCATGGCATTAGGGAGGTCCTTTGCGACATGATTTGTGCACTCCAACGGATCTACTGCGATATCTATTCTTGATGCATTTGGATGACCTTGCATGGAACCTAGTGGCTCCCCAATCCATAACATTGGAGCATTGTCTCTCTCTCCTTCTCCTATAGCAACTCTGCCATCAAATGGGACTTTGTCGAAAACCGCTCTCATGGCTTCAACTGCTGCTCCATCAGCCGCTTTGCCATCTCCTTTCCCCCTCCAGGGGGATGCGGCCACAGCCGCGGCTTCTGTGGCCTCCAAGAAAAAATCGACGAAGTCTGCTGTCACCATGCTAATCCCGAGGAGAAGGTAGTCATTCAACTGTGCGGTTGCCTTTCTTTTTCTCGATGACCCTTATTCCTTCGATAGACGTATCGTGATACTGTCCCTCGTTATCTTTCTCTATTGATTTTAACATATCAAAGGCACAGAGGAGAGCGGCGCTCACCCCACAGAGGGCTTCCATTTCGACCCCTGTCGACCAGTGGGTCCTAACTGTTACAGTGCATCTTAGTCCAGATTCTTCAATGTCCCATCGCACTGAGCAAGCCTCTATTGGGATGGGATGGCAATGGGGAATAGTTCTAGGTGTTTCTTTAACTGCTAGAATAGCTGCTATGTTTGAAGCCTCCCTAACATCTCCCTTCACTGATCTCCCGTCTGAGACAACTCGTAGACTCTTTTGAGATAGTCTAAGAAAGCCGGTTGCAGTTGCTTCTCTAAATACATCTTCTTTGAAGCTGATATCAGTGATACCTTCGGTTGGGCCATTCATCATAGTCCGCGAAGCAGGGCCTACTATTAGTTGGTGTGTAACGTGGATAATGGTTGAGAATAGCTGTTTTCACCCTAGCCCATCCTTCCAAAATTCTCCATCGGATCTAACTTCTTTCTTCCATAAGGGGGCTTGAATTTTCAGCTCATCAATTATTCTAGAACATGCTCTGAATCCCTCGGATCTGTGCGGTGATGAAACATGGATACACACTATTGGTTCTGTTGGCAGGACTGTCCCGGTTCGGTGGGCAATTACCACCGAACATATCCCAAATTCGTCTAGAGCCTCCATTGCGATACTTTCGAGAACCACAGGTAGCTTCTCCTCCCAAGAGTCAAATTCCAGTCTTTTGACCTCTAAGCCTTCCTCTAATCCCCTAGTTATCCCAACAAATGACACTATACTTCCACACCCGTCAACGTCTAATTTGGATTTCAGGTAATCAGGGTCAAGAATCTCCGGCTCCACCGAAACATGGACTGACACATACCCGCATTACCATATAAGACTTGAATTCGCCGGATGGAACCCAACTGTTGAAGCGTATGACTTCAGTCGGATATTCGTGAAAAGTGAGCCGGTACACATTCTCGGGGCTGGCCTGTCAGGCCTATCGGCCGCAATTATTCTATCAAAAAATGGCTATGATGTGCATGTCCATGAAATTAGGAGCGATAGCGGTGCAAGGTTTGATGGCGATTTCCAAGGATTGGAAAATTGGACTGGCAGTAAAGATTTCTTCGATGAGATGAGAGAGTGGGGCCTAGATCCTGACTCATTCAAATCTGACGCGTTCAGCGTGGTCGACTTGATCCATCCAGATGATGAGATTACCCAACCCATCACGGATGGAGTAGCCTTCAGAGTAGTGGAAAGGGGAACGGATGAGCATTGTATCGACCAGGGATTCAAGAGAATGGCAATTGAGGCTGGAGCTACTATTCACTATGGATCAAAGAGGGACCCGGAAGAATGCCAGATTATAGCCGCTGGTCCGAAGGATTCCAGCGCTGTGGCATTTGGAGAGATCTTTCACACTGACCATCCTAACCATGTTTCATTCCAACTAAATGACAAGCTTGCCCCGGGTGCTTATTCATATTTGATCGTTATCGATGGGATTGGCTTGATTTGCACTTGCCTGTGGAGAAAACAGAAGAAGAGTGGGAGATATCTAAATGAGACAATTGCTTGGTATGAGAGTCACTATGAGTTAAATCGTAGGCCCATAAAAAGGGTCGGCGGGAAGGGTGATTTTTCTCTACCTGACAAATATTTCCATGACGGCAGATACTACGTTGGCGAGGCAGGGGGGCTTCAAGACTTCATGTGGGGTTTCGGGATGAGGTATGCAATTACCAGCGGTGTTCTGGCAGCTAAGTCAATTCTAGGTGAGGGCGATTATGAGTCTGAGGTCAGAAAAAACCTAGTGCCACTAATCAAGATAAGCGCCACCAACAGATTCTTGATGAATCGAATAGGGGACAATGGATTCAAAATGGTCGCCCGTTATTGGATGAGAGACCAGCGGAAGAAGGGGGATGGGCTCGAATTCATGCGATGGGTATACACTCCTGGGATATTCAGAAAGATGCTTTGGCCTGTAACGAAACTCGCAATGCTCAGGAGGAAAAAGTTAGCCGATGGAAGGATGGTCACTAGAATGCCATTCAGAAAATCTCTTCGCAGGGACTCTTGGGAAGAAAGTGATAGAGCTGTAGAAATTTCTGAGCAGTGGAAGGTTGTCAAGAAATCTGGTGGCTCAGTATCGTTCCCAGACAGCGATGTTTGATACTGTGGCCTCGTCCGTTTGATTGATATGGCCATCCCCGGTGGGTTGGGCATGACGTCATGGCCCGAGCTAAAGCCAATGAAGAACAATCTAGTCAACTACGGAGTAACCGAGAACGGAATAGCAATCATAGAGCTGTGCTCAGACTCAGCAGGTGAGCCCTTGACCGAGGGAAAAACATCAGTGAATACGTATACCCGAGAGATGTGGCACGATATTGATGATGCGATATTGAGTGCAAGGTTTGATGACAGCGTTTCAGTGATCCTAATCACTGGTCATGGAGAGAAGTTTTTCTCTGCAGGCGCTAGCATCAAGTATCTGAATAAGCTTTCTCCAAGATACAAGTACTTCTTCTGCCTGCATGCCAATGAAACCCTGTCACGCTTGGAACAGACTCCCAAACTAGTAATCGCGGCATTGAACGGGCACACAGTAGGAGGCGGACTGGAAATCGCTATGGCGGCTGACATTAGAGTGGCCAGAAAGGGTAATTTCCAGGTAGGCCTCCCAGAAGTAGCACTCGGTGTTCTTGCCGGAACAGGTGGAACTGCGCGCTTGTCCAGGCTCGTGGGGAAAGCTAAGGCAATGGAAATAATGGTGACTGGCAGGAAGTTCTCATTTGAGGAGTCACGCGAGATGGATCTTGTGCACGATATATATGACTCTATGAGTTTGGAAGAGTTCCGTCAGGATGTTTTGGATTATTCCGGTCGATTTACACTGCCATTCGCGGCTGCTAAGGCCATAGGCAATATCAAGAGGAGCGTACAAAGTGGGCTAGAAATCCCCCTTGAATATCATCTCGCCCTAGAAAGGGAACTGCAATCAGATCTGTTCCAGTCTAAAGATGCCAAAGAGGGGATTAAGGCGTATGTGGAGACGAAAACTCCCAGATTCGAAGGAAACTAGTTTCGTTTTGGCGGATTTTCTGATACGTCGTTTGATATACCTGTTATTCCAGCGCAGGGCATGGCAGATACTGAGATAGTAGAGAGTTACAGTCAGAACTTCGAATCTTGGATTAACGACTTCAGTGAATGGCAGACCAGAATAGGTTTCGATCCGTCATGGCTAGGAGATTACAGGTTCGACATCAAGTTTGACTGGGATACGGCAGGAAATGAGATTGAGTTTGGAGACTTCCAAGGGATGCCAAAGTGGAATCGAAGAATGCAAATTCCACAACAGAACATCATGGATGCGATAATTAACATGGTAAGCGTGCAGGGCGATACTGAGTTCGCTAGTGTGGAGCAACAGAACCACCTACTGGCTTCTGCCCCCACGGAATATGACAGAAAATCTGCTCTCAGGATCATGTGTGAAGAACAGCGTCATGGCTGGCAGATGGCGTATCTTCTGTGTACTTTCTTCGGTGAGCAAGGCGTTAGAGAGGCATCGAAGTTGCTGGAGAGAAATGCGCAAGAGGGGACTAGAATTCTTGGGTCTTTCAATGAGCCCATCGACCACTGGCTGGATTTCTTCTGCTTTACACACTTCATTGATAGAGATGGGAAGTATCAGCTTAAGATGCTTAGTACCTCTTCATTCAAACCATTGGCCGCTAGTATGGGACCGATGCTGAAGGAAGAGTCATTTCACCTGGGGACCGGAGCTAATGGGCTCAGGAGGATTGTCAAACAGGGAGTGATTCCCATAGCACTTCTGCAAAAATACATCAACAAGTGGGTAAGCACTGGTTTAGATCTCTTTGGCACTGACGATTCAACTAGTGCTCAATGGGCATATGTTTACGGAATCAAGGGGAGATACGACGAGAGAGAATCGGATGTTGATGCAGATAGAGAGCACCTTAATGAGGCCAGCAGAGAGCTATACTTCGAAGAGCTAAGAAAGGAAATGGTGAGGATAAGCAAGTCCAGAAAAGAGGGCGAGCCTGAGCTCTACATACCCTCTGACAGATTCAAGAGGGGCATAGGTAAGTATGCAGGCACGAATTACACTGTTCATGGGGATTTATTCGAAGGAACAGATGATGAGTACGAGGAGTATCTTTCCAGTGTTTTACCGACCGATGAAGACGAGGATAGGTTAGTGAACGAATACATGAAGCAAGAGTGGATTCAATACCGTGAGTGGAAAGGATAGGTGATATCTTTGCAGTTTCATTCATTATCAGTTTTCGACAAGGACAAATGTGCTCACTTTTTTGAGCACCTTACTGATTACTTCCATGAACACCACCACTCTGAAAATCAGGATTCAGAAACCTACGAGAATCTCCTCTACACTGTCAAGAGGCCTTACACCGCTGAGATGCTTGATCAAATCGATGAATGGATGGGGCTTCCAAAGAGGATGTGGAGGGAAGAGACCCAAAGAGAGGTTATGCTCTCTCTTTACGCCATCAGATATCCTGACACACTACTGATTGAAAGTCTGACTGATAATGCAAAATCCGACATATACCGATTGTCAGCTTACCTACACTTCACTCATCATACATACTCAATATGGGATGAGGATACCCGAAAGGGATTGGAAAAGCTGGGAATAATGATACCGTCGATAGAGCAGGCCGATCCATTCATTTACGGCGCTTATGTTTCTGCAATCGAGCTTCTGAAGGACGTTGCCCCATTCACATGCTTCCTAGAGCATGATGTTCCTCGGCAGAGGCTGTTTCAGTCGGCACTCGCCGCATATGGGCGGGAAGCTTGAGTACGCCTTATTTCATGGGTGCTCCTCCAAGCAACGTGGACGTACGCAAAGTTGCTGTTATTGGCGCCGGAACTATGGGCTCTGGAATTGCACAAGTTTGCGCTCAGACAGGATGGGAGACCAAACTTTATGACGCATTCAGTGATTCTTTGGACAGGGGTTTCTCAACGATTAATGAGTTCTGGATGAAGGGGATTTCAAGGGGGAAAAATTCGGAAGACGAGGTAAAGTCCTGGTCAAAAAACTTGCACAGATTAGAGAACCTGGAAGACGCACTTGAGGGTGTTGATTTAGTAATCGAGGCTGTCCCTGAAAAGATTGATCTAAAGAGGAGTATTTTTGCCCAAATTGAAAGATACGCTCCAGAAGATGCAATCCTGGCTACAAATACATCCGGTCTTAGAATTTCTGAAATCGCTTCTGCCACCAAATGTCCTGAGAGAGTTGTGGGGATGCACTTCTTCAATCCAGTTCCTCTCATGGAGCTCTTAGAAATTATTGAACACGATCTAGTGTCCGGAGAGACTCTGGAGAAGGCCAAAGAAATCGGAGAGGCAATGGGGAAGACTACGATAATTGTTGGAGATATCCCTGGTTTTGCTACTAGCCGACTAGGGGTGGTCCTTGGTAATGAGGCAATTAGGATGCTTGCAGAAGGCGTAGCCAGTGCTAGTGATATCGACACTGCGATGAAGCTCGGATACAGGCATCCAATGGGCCCGCTTGAGCTTTCGGATTTGGTTGGGCTGGACGTCAGAAGGGACATATTGAGGAACTTGGCAGAGTCATTTGAGGACCCATCATACCTTCCTCATCCTCTACTGGACAAGCTCGTAGATTCAGGGGACTTAGGCAGAAAGACGGGCAGAGGGATATACGTCTGGACAAATGAGGGAAAGTCGGAAAGAGATGATTTGTGAGCGGTATTCATGCAAGGCGCTTTCATAGAGATAATTGGTTTGATTGCTGGTACGCTGGGAGTAATTGCTTGGATCCCCCAGATTAAGGAAGTCTGGATAGAGGGTTTGCATGAGGGGATTTCCCTCCCAACATTCTTTCTTGTCTCTACTGCACTTATACTCTGGCTAATTTATGGAATACTGATTAGGTCATTTTCAATAATTGTAGCGAATTTGGCTGCACTTGTCTGCATTCTATCGTTAATCTTTGGCGTGATAAGGCTAAGGATGATTGAAGCTCAAAATGGTGCGAACACCGGGAGTTGAACCCGGGTTAGCAGGTTGGGAACCTGCTGTCATAACCACTAGACCATGTCCGCCTGTTAGATGAGAGAAGAAGCTGGTAATTTAGCGACTCGGTTAATTTCTACGGTCTGGCATCTGCCTTACGCTTCTTTGGCCCTCTTCCCCGTCTTCGTTTCTTCTTGTTTCGGTGAGGCTTATTTTTCTCGGTATCCGATGATTTTCTATCCCTGACTCTTCTAGAATTTCTGGAGCGTCCCCTTCTGGACCTCGGTTTTCTGGCCTTCTGACCCCTGCCATTCTCTCCTTCTCTAGAGGGAACTAGATCGAATTTATTTTTCTTGAGTCCCTCGGGATTAGGGTCGGTGAATCTTTTCCTTATCCCCACCTCTCTCTGAATTCTATTGTAGGTCCTCTGTTCATTTTTCCTTACAAATGATATTACTGTACCACTATTTCCAGCCCTAGCAGTTCTGCCACTTCTATGCTTGTACACCTTTCCATCATCAGGAGGATCATAATGAATCACACAATTAATGCCATCAACATCAATTCCCCGTGCCGCCACGTCTGTAGCGATGAGAACCATACTCCTTCCACTACTGAATTTGTTCATGGCTCGATCTCTTTGTTTCTGATTCAAGCCCCCATGCAAGGACGAGATGGGTACACTTTCTAGCTTCATTTCCTCACTAAGCCTATCTACTCCAGCCCTGGTTCTGCAGAAGATGATGCTCCTACCCGATCTTCTGACTGATTTCACCGCTATCTCAGTCTTTTTATGTGGCTTGATATTCCAGAACTTATGGTCCATAGTCTCCATACTGACTTCCTCAGGGCCTACCTCAATCTTCACAGGATCATTTTGGTACGTCCTCACTAGTCTAGAGACGTCTCGATCTAGTGTCGCACTGAAAAGAATCATCTGAGGATTACTCGCACACTTGTTAATAATCTTGCATACTGGCTCCATGAATCCCATGTCTGCCATCCTATCAGCTTCATCTAGAACTAAAATATCGATTTCATCTAATGCCAGAGCTCCTCTCTCAATTAGGTCCAGAAGTCTTCCTGGACATGCCACTATAATCTCTACTCCCTTTTCTAGGGCCCTGATCTGCCTCCCGTATGGTGATCCTCCATAAATCGAGAGAACTTTCAATTTAGAATAGCTCCAAGCCAACGGATCCAGAACGTTCCTTATCTGTTCTGCTAGCTCCCTAGTTGGAGTTAATATCAGAGCAGTGGGGCGTTTAGATGCTGCCGGTTTTGCCATTGAGATCAGAGGAAGGCCAAAAGCTAGGGTCTTACCTGAGCCAGTTGGGGCCCTACAACATATGTCTCTGCCTTCTAGCGCACTTGGTATGGCTTCAATTTGGACTTCGAAGGGTTCTATGATGCCCTCATTAGAAAGCGATTCGACCAAGCTTGGCTTGATTCCTAAGTCTGAGAATCGAACCACTGAGAACCCTACAAAAGGCCCCCCGTAGGTACTCTATTTAGTATAGGCAGTTATAGAATAGAGTAAATGTGGGAAGATGAGCCTGAATGACACAGCGGGATTCTGTTTATTGCTGGCTCTTTCTTTGGATATAGTCTGAGTAATTGCCCGGCCATACCCATAGACTCCCGTCTCCTGGTAACTCCCAAATTGTATCGCAAATTTTGTCTAGGAAATATCTATCATGACTGACTGTTATTATAGCTCCTTCATAATCCTGGAGGGTCTCTTCCAATGCTTCCTTTGCATCTGTATCGAGATGATTTGTCGGCTCGTCCAAGAGGAGCATGTTGTTTTCTCCCAATAAGAGTTCTAAGAGTGCTATCCTTGCTCTCTCTCCTCCACTAAGTTTTCCCAATGGAACCTTAACCATATCTTTGGTGAATTGAAACCGTCCAAGAAGTGCCCGAATTTCTCCATAATCCATTCTTGGCCTTAGGGCTTTAACCTGTTCAACTGGATTTAATTTGAAATCCAGTGATCTGTGATCTTGATGGAAATAACCAATTTGGACACCGGGCCTGATGTCAATCGAACCGGAGTCAAGTTGAATTTCTCCTGTAATTAATCTCAGAAGAGTAGTCTTTCCAGCACCATTTGGCCCTACTATGCCGATTTTCTGACCTCTTCTTATGCCGACTTCAAGGCCATTTATAATCGGCCTATTCAAATCTTGAAACGAGAATTTAGCATTATGAAAATCCAATACCTCCAGACTGCTCTTCTCTATTGATTTTAAGTTAAATTTTAGAGACTGCCTCTGACGTGGCTTGAGTGTCTTGAGCCATTTTAATTCCCTTTGGGCCCTTGAAATCATGACATGCTTCTGAGATACTGACTTGTCGTATTTATTGGCCCTTTTCATGGACTGCATTGCTCCAAGTAGCCTCTTGACTTCTTTCTGTGTCTTCTCAATCCTATCTTGTAATGTCTGTAGAAATAGTTCCTTCTGATGCAAGAAGGAGGTGTAGTTACCACTGTATCCCTTTAGATGAGCATCTTGAACCTCTACTATGTTGTTGCATACTCGGTCAAGGAAGTATCTATCATGGCTGACTATCAATAGAGCTCCTTCGAATGTATTCAGAAACCTTTCCAACCAATCCAATGTCTGGAAATCTAAATGATTTGTCGGTTCGTCTAGGAAAAATACGTCTATTTCTCTGAGCCCTACCAACTGTCTGGCTAATGCCACCTTTGCCCTCTCTCCTCCAGATAATGATGAGAGGGGGATATCTATCGAATGATGAGCTAAATCAAGTGCCTTCAGAATTTCTTGTGCATGTCCGGCTACATCCCCTCCTCCGGATCTTGCCATCAGACTCTGGAGCTCCTGATACCTATCCATTGCACTTTGCCATTCACCATCATAGAATCCGGGGTCTGCCATCATCCCCTCTATCTTGGAGATCTCGTCCTCTAACTCCTGAAACTGCCTCCCTCTGCGGTTTAGCTCCTCACCGAGGGTTGCTTCCTCCACTATATCTCGAATTTGAGTCAGGAATGCCAACCTTAATCCAGCGGCATACGTTATGTCGCCCATGTCCTGATCTCGATTACTAATCGTACGTAGTAGTGTAGTCTTTCCAGCTCCGTTGTGTCCAACAACTCCAATCCTATCTCCCTCATCTATTCTAAGATTGATTCCTTCTAGAACTGTCAGAGGACCAAACGCCCTATGCACGTCTTCCAGACGGATTAGCTCTCTCGCCACGGTGCTCCGTGTAGACTTTGGTTGAAGTGCTCATCGGTCGATATACCATTTACAGCAATAGTCATCAATGATGGCTGTGTTCTGGGACCATGGCTGGGGCGAGGGAGTATTGGGGCTCGATTAGTCGAAGAAAGAAGATTTTCTCCGTTTCAACTGCCGTGGTCCTGCTCCTCGTACCAACTATTTGGTTCGGCTTGGGGCACGTAATCGCAATGCAGGCTTTGACCTCACCTCATGGATGTGGAATTTGGGAGTCTAATACTCCAACTAATTGGACTGTGGATGATGATTGGGAGTCCTTCGAGCCTTGGCCGGATTCAGAAAACCGGATCTCAATTAGGAAGGATTTCGACGCATCACCGTGGCAGTTTGATTCTTACGAAAATATCAGTTTCAGTAGCCGAGATGGTTTGAATATTGCAGCGTGGTACTCAGAGGTAGATGAGTCTGCGCCGGTTGTAATTTTGGTACATGGGGGATATCTGAACGGAAAGTGCAAACCAGAAGTTCTACTTACGGCCAGTTACTTAGCTGACGGGGGCATTAATACTCTGATGATTGACCTCAGAAATCATGGAGCTAGTGAAAATGTGTCTGACTATATGTATCTAGGTCAGAAGGAATATCTGGATGTATTAGGTGCATATGATTGGCTCTTGGAAGAAAAATCCTATCCTTCCTCATCTATCGGCATACTTGGGATATCTACTGGAGCACTTACAACAGCGTTGGCATTCGGAGAGTCCGAGATACAAGCTATGTGGTTGGATAGTGCGATCATCGACTTTCCATTGCTAGTTGAGAATGAGCTGGAGAGACTTGGGTATCCAAAGATGCTGGCATCACCTGCTATTGCAATGGGGGAGAGAATTATCGGGATTAATCCTAATGAGGTGCCACCAATGACCGCTGCATCCAAGGCTGGAGAAAGGCCGATGTATCTTGCGCATGGCGAAGATGATGGGAGAATTTCCCCCCTTCATTCTCAGATGTTCTATGATAGGGCTCTTGCTTCGGATGCGAACGTGACGCTATGGATGATCGAGGATTCTGGTCATGTGGATGCAGTTTGGGAGAATCCAGAATACCAAGGAAGGTTGGTGTCTTTCTTCACTGATGCTCTTGCATGGAATAGCAGTTGACTTCTTATGGTCTAATGATATCATTGAGAATCCATTTTCCCCCTACCATTGAAATTAGTGAGGCTGAGCAGGTCGGCAACATCTCAAGATTACCAGTCATAGATTCCAGTAGCATCTCACAACTAGGATTGTGTCCAATTATCATTTCAGTGCATCCCTCGTCGATTCTATCCACCATAGAAAGCAAGGTTAGAAGGGAGGCTTGGTATAGTTCTCCTTCGATGGATTTTGGTATCTCTGAAAACTGAGGCCCCATATTCTCCAAAGTCTGTAGTGTTCTCAAAGAGCTACTGACGAAGATATGGTCTGGCTTCCAGCCCCTCTGAATTATTTCCCTAGCAACAATCGGTGAATCTCGACGCCCCATCTCATCCAATGGCCTGTCATGATCGTCTAAATCGGGGTCGTCCCTACTACTATGCGCGTGCCTGAGAATTATCAAGCGCCTATTCATCCTCACTTCCTCCGGAGAATCGAGGCTCTCTTTTCTCCATGAATGCTGTGACTCCCTCGAGAAAATCCTTAGATTGGGACGAAGAAATCATCAAGGCTCTCTCGAATTCTAATTGGGTTTCCAAGAACGTAGATGTCGAAGCATCGATCAATTGCTTTGTAGACCTACGGCTGTTTACCGACCATCTTCCCCAATCCTTAGCCACTTCAATAGATCTCGAAATTAGTGTTTCTGATTGAGTTACTTCATCCACTGCTCCAGCCTCTAGAGAATCGTTGGCTGACCAGACCTCATTTCCGAAGAAGAACTTCCTGGCCCTTTGGCTTCCTACTAGTCTTGGCAATAGCCATGTGGTCCCTCCATCCGGAGATGCTCCTAGTGCAAAAAACGCCGCTGCTATCTTTGCTTTATCTGAGCATATTCTGTAGTCAGTAGATAATGCTAGGCCGAGACCGCCCCCGGCAGCGGCGCCGTTTATTGCAGAAACAAAAACAGTATCTGAGGCTCTTATTTCTAGGATTAATGAGTGCAGTGATTTGGTCATCTCACTAACCATATCAACAATAGTACCCTCATTTATGGCATCGGCAAATTCGTCTACCGGCCCTCCTGCGCTGAAGAATTTTCCAGAGCCCGTTAAAACGACTGCTTTGCATGTAGGATCTCCCATCAGTGACATCAATTTGTTCCTTATGGGGCCAAAATTTTCTGGATTGAAGGTGTTTCTCGAAGCTTCTTCTGACATGTGGACAACTGCGACGCCGCCATCATGCCTTTCGACGGTAAAGGGCATGGCAATCGAAAGGGGTACTCATTATTGAACTCCATGAAGGTGATAAGTCAGACCTCACTGGGAAGTATATGATTACGCGAGATGCCATATACATTGATGGGAAGTGGGTTCCAGCAGGGGGGGATGGAAAAATTGAGATCATCAACCCGGCAAATGAACAAGTCATCGGCTCTGTTCCAGTTGGTACGGAAGGAGATGTCAATGCGGCCATTTCGGCAGCTAGAGCCGCATTTCCTTCGTGGTCGAAGTCCAGTATAGAAGAGAGGCAGGGGTACCTGAACGCAATCTCATCTGCAATTGCTGAGAGAGGAGAAGAGATTGCTAAGCTGATTACCTCGGAAGTTGGGACCCCCATCAATTATTCTAGGATGGCAATGGTCGGAACTCCGAGAGTTGTTGCGAAATCTTATGCCAAGATTCTAGAAACCTTTGAGTGGGAGGAAAAGGTAAGGAATTCACTCATTGTAAAGGAGCCTATTGGGGTAGTTGGAATGATTACTCCTTGGAATTTTCCACTTCACCAGATTGTGGGAAAGGTGGCTCCAGCCCTCGCAGCAGGCTGTACAATGATATTGAAGCCATCAAAAGAAGCTCCTCTAAATGCATTCATTCTTGCTGATATCATCGATGAATGCGGCCTTCCCGCGGGAGTATTCAATCTAGTATCTGGTCACGGAAGAGAAATTGGAGAGGTTATTTCCTCCCACCCTGAAGTCGATATGGTTAGTTTCACTGGGTCTACATCGGCTGGAGTTAGTGTCTCTAAAGCCGCCTCTGAAACGGTGAAGAGAGTGACTCTTGAGCTGGGAGGAAAGAGTGCTAATATCATCCTTGATGATGCAGATATAGCAAAGGCATCCAAAATGGCGGTATACTCTTGTTTCAATAACTCCGGCCAAGAATGCTCATCTCTTAGTCGCCTACTAGTTCCGGCTAGTCATCGAGATGAAATTGTAAACATCATTGCATCAACGATGGAAAGATACTCAGTTGGTGACCCTATGGATGAGTCAATCAAATGTGGACCCATGGTCTCAGAGAGTCAGCAAAAATCAGTATCAGAGTATATCTCATTAGGGATATCAGAAGGAGCTACCCTTATTTCTGGAGGAGAGGGTTTGCCAGACGGGATTAATACTGGATTTTTCGTGAAGCCGACCGTCTTTGCTGATGTTACAGCAGATATGTCTATTTTCAGAGAGGAGATTTTTGGCCCCGTTCTATCCATCAGCACATATGAGGATGAAGATGAGGCAATTTCGATGGCTAATGATTCGGAGTATGGTCTGTCTGGGGGAGTATGGTCGGGAGATGAAGAGCGCGCCATGCGAATCGCAAGATCCATCAGGACAGGTCAAGTAAGTATCAACGGTGGAGCCTTCAATATTAGTGCCCCTTTTGGAGGTTACAAGCTCTCTGGAAATGGAAGGGAGCTCGGTCGGCATGGCCTCGAGGAATTCCTCGAAATCAAAGCAATACAACTCTGATTGGTTTAATTCCCCACCCATTCTGGTTTCTTTCTCTGTAGGAAGGCTTGGACACCAATCTCCTTGTCCTCAGTATCAAACAAGGCTACGAACTCTGATCTCTCGGTCAGAACGCCTTCACTGAATGGTAACTCTAGCGAAGCGCGAACAGCCCTCTTAGCCACTTTAACTGTGTAAGGTGACTTTCTAGCGATATTTTGTGCCATATCCATTGTGTAATCTTCAAGTTCATCTGGAGCCACTACCTTATTCGCAAGTCCTATTTTCAGTGCCTCTTGTGCACTAACCATCTCTCCGGTAATTACCATTTCCATAGCTTTTCCATAGCCAATAAGCCTGCATAGCCTCTGAGTTCCTCCTCCTCCTGGAATTAATCCAAGATTGATTTCGGGCTGTCCAAAGTTCGCTCTGTCAGAGGCGATTCTTATGTCACAAGAAAGTGCTAGTTCGGTTCCCCCTCCAAGTGCAAAACCATCTACCATGGCTACAGTTGGCTTTGATAGATTCCAAACAGCCTCCCATGCATTGTCTTCAAAGAATGGTCTGACATCGTCGGAGTTCTTGCCAGAGAACTCAGAGATATCTGCTCCTGCTGCGAATGCATGAGGTTTCGCCCTCTTCCCCTCTGGCGGAATAGACGGGGGTGCGCCTCTGATCACTATGCATCTAATCTGATCATTAGATTCAGCCCTCAAACACTCATTTTTGATTAATTGGTGTGATTCTGCATTTAATGCGTTTAGCTTGTCGGGCCTGTTTAGAGTCCATACAGAAATCATTCCTCCGATGGGACTTGATCCCTCAACTAACACGTCTTTGACCGTCAAAACGTCTCCTTCCATGTACTTCGCAGAGGAGTATTGGGTTTCAACGTATCATTCCGTATCAACGAAATTTGGAGGAGGAAGGGGGGGCATTCCGGGAGGAGGCATCTGAGGAGGAGTCGGTAATTCCGATTCAGGATTAGCTTCGGATATTCTTTCTTGTGTAATTTTGCTAATTACTTCGAGGGGTTTCCTCATCATCAGGATTCTATTTTCATCGATTCTGAAGTAGGTTATTCCCAGGGGCTTTCCAGTATTGGGACTCTCGGGTTCTTCGTAAACAGTCAATCCATGACCCTCCTCCCTGAGGATAGAGGCCAGATCCTCACCGTCCTCTGCTTCAGACCATTTTCTTGCCATCGAGGCCTTTCTTTCGGCGAGTTTCATCCTCCTTCTCCGCTCGATATCCGAGAGCATCTTCTCTCTCTTTTGCCTCCTTTGTGCAATGTAACCCTCGATCTCTTCCTCCTCGTCAGAAATCGCATCACCTTTTGCTATGTACTTCTTTGCTACATTGGTACCTTCTGGCAGAGTTGGTGTGACGTCTGGAGTATCGGGGATGGGTGGACTTGGAAGTCCACTGATTGCAGGGGGTTGAGTGGGAAGTGATGGAGGGGGAATCATTACCGGCAAAGGAGGAGGGGCGGGCATATTCACCGGAACGTTTGAACTTCCCCGGGTTCTTCTCATCTCGGATTTTGGTTTCACAACTTCGATGTTGATTTGTTCTGGACTCTCTGGCAGAGTTCTGGCTTCTTCCTCGATTTCTATTTTTTCATCTTTTGAGGGAATTTCCAGTCTTTCTCTCCCAGTGAAAATAAGTAGAGAGGCGAGTGCTAAGAGAACAGATGCTCCCGCAACTCTCTGGATAATATTTACCTCGCCCTGAAGCAAAAAAAACAGGAGAGAGCCTCCAATCAGAGCCGCCCAATTAATCAGTCTGGTCAGGGAAACCATGTCACTCGCAGTCCTGACAGGAGGGGGTATGACTTCACATTGACGGGGAACTGATTGCTTCAGATAACGCCTTCAATGACTTCCCTCTATGCGAAATGGATGACTTCTCTTCCCTGCTCATTTGTGCGAATGATCTACCATCAGAGTCATCAGGAACAAAAATTGGATCATAGCCAAAACCTCCTGTTCCTGAAATTTTATCACTTATTTTCCCTCTACAAACGCCCTTGGCGATAATTTTCCTTTCGCCTATAACCAACACAGACACGGCTCTATACTCGCAACCTTTCATTTTGTTACCATTCATCAGACGTAGTATTCCATCAACTCCAATTTTCCTGAAAACGAATGATGAATACGTACCTGGAAAACCCTCCAATGAGTCGATAAATAATCCTGAGTCTTCGACAAGAATTGCACAATCAGATTTTTGTGATTCTGGAACCATTGACATTGCTTGATCAGCTTTGGAAATTGCTATTTGCTCCAAGTCATCAGATTGGGGCTCAATAAATTCTGGGGCTTCCCCCCCGATCATCATTTGCTCAATCTCCAAACCTAGTGGCTCGAGATACCTTTTCGCCTCTTCCAGTTTGTTTGTGTTTGCTGTAACAAAAATAACACGCATTTTACTACCCCAGATACCTTACTCTGTTCCTAATGTCATTGAACCGGGAAATTACCATTTCTGCGTTTGGTTTGTTATCTGAGTCTGAAGCGTCCCTATATCCTGAAATTACTCTTTCTATTGCTCCCTCAAAATCAGAATGGCTTGCCGACAAGCATTCATTCAATACTTGCAAATCTTGACCAAAATGCTCTAATTCAGCAGATACTCTCGAAAGTCCAAAATCCAAAAGTGAGATTTTTCGGTCTTTGTCGACCATTATGTTATGAGTCGTTAGATCGCCATGAGAGAAACCTAGTTCGTGGAGGCTCCTGATTATTGAGCCTATCATTTCCAGATCCTCATCAGTTGCTGATTTGTCTAGCAAAGACTCATAGATTGGTCTTCCTTCAATTAGTGTCAATACCATCCAGCTTGCTTCCAAGTCTAATTCTAGGAGTCTTGGAGCTGGGAAGTTTTTTGACTGAAGCCTTGAGAGTATCTTTGCCTCGACAGAAATCCTACTCCTAGTGAGTCTGTAGTCCAATTCTGGGTGTCTGTAGCCTCTTCTTCTCCTTGTCTTCAATACAGCTGGAATTCCCAGCCATAGTCCAGAAGACACTCTCGCTTCTGCGCCTTCATGGATTATTTCAGACTCTTCCCAATACTGAAAATGGAGTCCGGCCATGGTTGCGGGAAGTCACATACCTTGAAAGCGATTCCACTGGAGCGAGGGTGGAGGATTAAGTATGCAGATGCCGAAAGTTCCCTCGCCTAGAGGAGATTTGGTGCCCAAGATTTTCACTCCTGAGGAGATTGAAACTGAGGCTGAGAGACTTTTTGATGCCATAGGACAGAAGGAAAGATGGGATATGCGAATTTGTAGGGCAATTTCACCATTGACTCTGGAAATAAACAAATTGAAAATAGAAAAGAATGTCTTCTTGATTGCTCATTCCTATCAGACCCCAGACATAGTGTACGGGGTCGCTGATTCTGTTTCAGACAGTTACACTCTATCCAAGGCTGCTAGGGATGCTCCACAAGAGAGGATTCTTTTTTCTAGTGTTAGATTCATGGCTGAGACTGCTAAGATAGTCAGTCCTCATAAAACGATCTTGCATCCTTCCCCAGAGGCGGGTTGTTCATTGAGTGATGGCATTTCTGCTGAAGACGTTGTAAAGCTACGAAGAAAATATCCGGGCGTACCTATCGCGTGTTACATCAACACCACTGCCGCCGTAAAGGCTGAGTGTGATGTTTGTGTTACTAGCAGCAACTATCTGCGAATATGTGAGAGATTACCTGGAGATAAGCTGATATTCGTCCCTGACAGATTCATGGGCAAGCATGTGCAGAACCACCTACTAGGAAAGAAGGAGGTGATAATTTTTGATGGCGAGTGCGAGGTCCATGCTGAGTTTACAGGAGAGAAGGTGATTTCATGGAGGAAAAGAATGGAGTCACATGGTATAGATTTGCAGGTCCTATCTCATCCAGAATGTGATGCGGGGGTTCTTGAGCAGAGTGATTTTGTCGGTAGTAGCGAGCTTTTGATGAGGGAGGCGATGCGCCTCGCCTCTGAGGGAAAGCCGGATATTATGCTGATAACCGAATGTGGTACAGCCGAGAGGGTTCTCGCAGAGAGTGAGGATGACATCAACTTACTAGGGGCGTGTGTCATGTGTAGGCATATGAAGAGGACTCAATTAGAGGACATTCTGCAAGCATTGAGGGACCCTGTGCCCGAACAAATTATCGAGATCGATGATGATGTGATTCATAGAGCTAAGAGATCATTGGATGAAATGTTCAGACTGGCTGAATAACTGTGATTACCTTTCACTTTGCTTCTGTCTTGCCCATGTGAAAACCAATGGAATCATAAGAACCACCGAGGTTTGTAATAGAACTGACGAATATGGCTCGAATGTCTCCTCCATGTCGTACCAAGTCAACTCTGCCTCACCATCTATTCCGGATACAATCCAGCCAACTCCTCCAACGGTGACTTGTGGGCTAGAGTGGCTCTCTTGATCATCAAAAGTAAGCTGTCTAGTTTGGTTTGTATCCAGTTCGTAGATGAATACCTGAGGAGTCTCGGACTGTTCTGGAATAGTTGACCCTGGCTGATATCTTGGTATCTGTAGGAAGGCGACATGGCCATGTCCTATGCTAGGAGAGGAGGATTCCCAGAGAGGATTGGAAATTAATGTCTGCATTCCTGAGACGGTATCCACGAATACTGTCCTCTTGATCGGGCCTATGTCAACTACTGCCACAATTGATTGGCCGTCAACGGATATTTCCACAACGCTCGCGTTGGAGTAATCGATATCAATCCCTGACTCGTCAATCAGAAATTGGTCTTGATCTTCCTTGGCTACCACATCCAAGTTAACAGAGGTTTCAGAGGTTGTTCCTGTCAGGAAGGAGGAGTACACAGTAGGGCCAGAAGTATCATTTTTCAGAGACCACGCTATAGAATTTCCAGAAACCTCCAGAGTTTCTAAATCGGCAGGTATTCCCTCAATTTGTTTTATTTCTTGATTATAGTCGATAGAAATTACCTCATCATCGGAAAAAATTATGATCAGAGGACTTCCATCTTGGTCCTGACCAATATCAGACATTTCGATATCAAAATCAGTATTGATAGAGTAGACTGGAGCAAAGGGGTCTATATCCGACTCGAGATAGTATAAATCTAGTCTGGTTTCATTGTTGAGTAACAAAAATGGACCAGAGATGGAAACACTTGGTTCCTCGTACCAATTTGACCCAGAGAGTAACACGGGGTCTCTGGAATCTTCTACACTGATATTCAGTGCAGAAACCTCAATGTCATCCACTCCGTCCATTTGGGGATCGACCTCGATTCCAATTAGCCAATCATCCGATCCTGCCGCAGATGTTGGCCATTCAACACCCTCTACAGGAAAGTCCTGATGTGTCGCATCCCACAATAGAACTAGCCCTGTGGATAGTAAAAGTGCGGCGATGAATACACTTGTCTGCTTGCTTCCGGGTTCTTTCAAGGGAGAAAACCTCTGATTCAGATAAGTTCTGAGTTCTTTCATGAAACCCTTTGGATCGTCGATTAGTCTTGCAAGCTTACGAGTGAAAAGCCTCTCATCTGCTACCGTCCAAATTCCTTTGTGAGTTCTTTCGGTGACTGCAACCGAAGCGATTGCGACTAACATTCCACCTATGATGTCTATCGCCCAATGGATTCCGAGATAGATGATTGAGAAAGCTGTGAGTGCAATGAAGGCCACCAAGAATCTTCTGAACTTCATCCATCTACCATCCTCATCCCATCTAGTCATGGTCAGCCAGATTGCGAATGGCAAGCCTATGTGTAAGCTTGGCATCCCATTTGTGAATGGGTCAATCCTTGTGAACCAATTGTGTATTTCTGGGGTGAGATCATAAGCAACAGTTTCCATTAGGGGGATATAGTCTCCAGTTACTCTTACATTGAAGAACAAGTAGAATGGAATGGCGAGAATGTACACCCAGAACATCGATAGTGACACTCTATCTGCCATGTACCTATCATCAAAGTATATTGGATATACGAAGGATGCAAAGGTTACCGTCATGAATCCCATAACGTAGAAATGTGTCAGAATAACATCGAGAAGCGGGGTTCTGAATGCCTCTTGAATCCATAGCACTATGTCTCCTTCGATTGCGTAAACATATGGGGTCATGTCGAGCTGAGTGTGTGCCATTAGTACCCTGTCTAAACCATCAAGGATATCCTTCCACAGATATACCGAGAAAACGATTATCATGTGGGCCCAGTATCTTCTGAACATATCGATGAAACCCTCGATTCTGACTTTTGTGTAGGGGGGCTTGAATATGGGCATCATCGCGATACTGAGCAATATTGCACCAGTGATCCAAGTGATGTAGATCCCACTGCCAACAGCCATGTCAATATCCACCGAGAGGCATCTTTGAAATGAATTCGACCCTAAAAATCACTCTTTTCAAGTAATCTTTACATTGTGAGTATTGCGGTTATCCAGAGAATTCAGAATATTTTCTACTACGTCGCCGAAAGCTCTGGCTGTTTCTCCGTTTGGATCCGCTACGATTCTGTGAACTCCGTCATCTCCGCCCCTGACTACTCCTGGGTCAAATGGCAGTCTTCCCAAAAATGGAACCTCCAAATCCTGAGCAGATTCCTCCCCTCCTCCGGATTTGAATAGATCCAGAGTAGTAGACCATGCCCCATCTTGCGATGCTATGATGCTAATCGGAACACCATTCGGGCCAGTGAGAGAGAATTCTGCGCCTGGGCTAGCAACACCTGATAATTTGTAACCACTCATATTCTCAACGACCCCGAGGACTGGTACGGAAATTGTTTTTGCGAAATTGATGGATTTCCGACTATCTAGCAGTGCTACTTCCTGCGGCGTAGTAACAATCACTACTCCATCCAAGTTGGGCAGAGTCTGACTGACAGTCAGAGGCTCGTCTCCCGTACCGGGCGGGAAGTCGATAACGAGTGTATCCAGATCCCCCCAAGCCACATCTCCTATGAACTGCTGGATTGCTCCGAGCTTGATAGGTCCTCTCCAAATCACTGGCTTATCCGGATCTTCAATCAAGAATGCCATTGAGATCACCTTTATCCCATGGGGGCCGATTGCAGGGAAAATCTGGCCATCCTCTATGTGTAACTCAGTACCCTCCAAACCCATCATTTTTGGCACATTTGGACCGGTGATATCGATATCCATCAGCCCAACTTTCTTTCCCATTTTTGCTAGGGATAAGGCTATTCCAGTCGCAACAGTGGTCTTTCCAACGCCACCCTTTCCGGAAAGAACCATGATCTTGTGCTTGATTGTCTCGCTCATTTTGGACATTCTCATTTTCCTTTGCATCTGCTGATATGCCTGTTCCATCTGAGCTCGCTGATTCGAGTTTGCCTCTTGTTCAGGAGGAGATTCGGGCGAATGGTGAGACACTGGGGAATCTGCCATAGTTCATGGCAGTGGTGGGGATACTTCAATGCTATTCAAACTATATTAGGAAAAATATGCTATATGGAATTCATTAATTTACTACGCCTAATTCCGATATTCATGAAGATTCTGTTTGTATGTGTCGGAAATACGTGCAGAAGCCAAATGGCAGAGGCCATTGCCAGGAGTCAAGGGCATGATGCAACCTCAGCTGGCACTCATCCCGGGGAAGAAGTAAATGCTAATGCGATGAGGGTTCTCACAGAAGAGGGGATAGATTGTTCGGGTCTTTATCCCAAGTCATTGGATGACATTGATACAACGGGCCATGATAAGATAATCAGCATGGGTTGTGGAGTTCAATGTCCAAATATCCCTATCGATAATGACTGGGGGTTGGAAGATCCTCTTGGAAAGTCAATTGAATTCTACAGATTTACTATGCAGAGAATCGCAGATCTCATCAGAGACTCGGTCGATGAATGGACCGACGCTTAGAAAAGCGATTCTGGTTTCCCTGACAACACACGAGTGTAGTGTAGTGGTTATCACCCGGCGTTGCCAACGCCGGAACCCGGGTTCAAATCCCGGCACTCGTACCATTATCAATCAAAGTCTGACTTTCTGATTTGAAGAATTACAGCTGCCATTCCAATGAGTAAGATAGAAAATGAGGAGATTAAGACTATTGTTGAAAAATTCTGTGACATCCAAGATGAGTCGCCATTACAGCATTCGGAGTGTTGGACGGAAAGTATGTGCCCCTGATTCTCAGGAGGGGTGGATGAGACAAAAATATCTGTAGCACGGATTTTGATTTCCAATTCTCCTTCAGGAATTGTTGACCTAGCCTCGAAATATAGCGTGTAAATCCCATCTCCTGCAATCCTGTCTCCAGATGTCCCATCGTCGACCAGCAACAACCATTGCTCGGATTTCCCAATATCCGCCAATCTACCAATTATTGCCTGAACTGATGAGACACCATCCGGATCAGATACCTCTACCTCCATTTGATGGGCGATTTGTCCGCCATTACTCGAGACTATTACTGGATGAATGAGGTCTCCCTCATCGGTCTCATAAGTAAGGGACGTTCCCTCTCTCCAGATTTCTAGAGAAATTAAGGTCGGAAATTCGTTGATTATCTCCAAAACTGGCATTTCTTCTAAATTATTTGAGAAAATCTCGGCACCCTGTGTATCGGACATTCGAATCGGTATGATTCTCTCTCCTGGAGGAATTGTGTAGGGAATAGTAAATTCTCCAGACCAATAACCTGTAGATTCTGAATAGCTTAGATTGTACAATTCCCCTCCTACGCTGAGGAGATCCACTGAGACCGAATCAACACCGTGACCATCCACCGAATCCACCGATATTCCCAGTGTCTGGCCACGGTATGCTGATTGATCTGACAAAATAATTGAGTTTGCTCTGGGAGGAAGATTATCCACTGTTATTTCTCCATAATCTGTTACCTGGGTCCAATAGTCGTTGATGATAACGGGCACGTTGAACTGACCAAACTCAAGTCCCTCGTGAAAAATTATCGAGGTCCATACATCATCGCTGATTGTCGTATCCCCCAATAGTCCACTATCTGAGAGTGCGACCTGCCCGAGCCCTATAGACGATAGATCGGCAGTAACTGAGATTACGTCCGTGTCTATGTCCTCAATCATTATTTCAATGTGGGAAACCCCTCCCTCGGTGTGCAAGAACCCCTCTCTGAATGAAACCGACAGTAAGGAAGGGGGGCTGTTCTCATCTGCAGTGATGACAGTTGGATAAAGTACCCTGTCAACCTTCTGATATTCCATAAATGTCAGACCTGAAGAAGGGTCATCTTCCTCACCTGTGAGCGATATCCATCTATTCGCTTCATACAATAGCCCGGAGAGTGGGCCCTCATTGACGAAGAATCCGGAGGCAGAAATCCCTTCAGATTCTATATTTCCTGCCCACTCTGCGACTTCGACCAGATGACCATCCATTTCTTTCTCGGAGGTTGAGAGGACTATGACCTCCAAGATATTAGATGGATTTGAAAACAGAGTGAAGAAATCCCCAGGGACAACAACACTAGGGGAGACCCCGCTTTCTCTTGATATTTGATTAGATAACAGAGGGCTTGCTTGTGGTCTTGAAGGACTTTCAATAATCGGAGAATCAGGTGGAAATTCGTCCGATATCGTCCCATTATCCTCAACATATTGTAGCCTGACCGTTCGATTTAGCCAATCTTGTTGAGGGACGACGAACTCGTATGTCAGGTTGTGCTCTGCCCCGAACTCTTGTGAGATCGGTCCGAATGGAGTAGCTGATACATTCCACCAGAACTCATTCTGAATCTTATCGACTTCGTATGGCACTCCTTCGGAATTTTGCTGTACTCCCGAGTCAACTATTTGCCTCACTAATCCGAAGCTCCCCTCGATATCTCCATCATAAGTACCATCTACTATGATGGTGTCAGAAACCGTCTCTCCTCCATTGGACTCGATATGTACGAGCGGAATTGTTCCATTGACATCGATATTGAATTCATCGTCTCTTATTTCGAAACCGAAATCCCCTTCCCCATATGCCCTAAAGAACTGCTCTTCCCTAGTATCATCAGACCACCTCTCTCTTATGATTAGATCATCGAGCTCGAAAGAGAAGAAGTCCGGTCCGCCTAATATCCTCAACGAAGCATTGGCGTCTATGTGAAAATTCTGCGTGCGTCTGAGTCCGTTTTCATCAAAGGATTCAAAGTAGAAATTCTCTATCTGTCCAAATCCCCCCTCTGAGCTTTCATTATCGCCCCCGCTGAAAGATAGCCATCCCCCTCCCTCGATGAGGATTCTCTCTGTGAGGCTTCCATCGTTCCATGAGCGGTTTACCACAGCCCGTGTTACAGAAATCTGAGCCGAGAACCCTTCTTCGAAGGACCCCTCTGAATTTCCATCGGAAAGAAACATAGATCCATTTCCTAGCATCTCGAAGTCTTGAGATATCAGATTATTTCCGTCATATGACTCATTGAGCCATATCCTATCCAAATCCAAGTCCAGAATGATTCCGTTTGTTCCATTCATGGTATTCATTCTAAGAGATCCGTTACCAAGCTCATTCGATTCCAAAATAGGGCCAGTTCTCTTCTGCCACCCCCTTCCCATAAACTCGATACTCTGTTCCTCTGACTCGGAGCCTTCTAATGACCAGAAAGTCTCTCTTGTTATTTCATGATCTTCAACTGGCTGATTCCAGTTAGTCACAGACACTGTTCTACTGCATACTGCCTCAGTGCTGGAGAAGTTAACTAAAATTTTGTCTTGGAACTCGGGATCAGTTTCCAACTCAATATCGACCTCTCCTCCTGCACTGATGTGGGAGACATTTACAGGAGTGGTTTCTCCAGATGAATACCTCATATGCGTTGAGCTTACCGAGATAGCCGATGGCGATTCACCTAATTCAAATGGAGGATCAAAAATTACCTTGTATCTGTGAACATGGTTCAGTGTATAGATTTCGTCTTCCTCGTTGGGCTCGTCGAGCCAGTCTACTTGGTAGTCCCAGTCTACTAATATTTCACAACTTGTTGATGGAGAGACTTGTCCTGACGCCAATAATGAGTGGTTGCTGAACAAGAGGATTGAAGTTAGAAGTATGGAAATCCCGATTTTACCGGAACTGTCAGTCGAGGCCTGATTATACATCCTACCATACGGTAATAGTTCGAATTGTTCAAGATATCCCCTACAGGGACTTACGGACTATTTGATACCATACAGGAATCTTGTAGATTTGAATCTATTAACAATCTCGAAAAATAGCCAGCAGGTCAGTATCACGAAAAGGGTGGCAATAATCACAGCTGAGTGATTCCTCAGTCCGAGATCTGAGGCCAACCTAAGTCCGGCGAAGGTAAGAGGCATGTGAACTATGTAGAATGGGTATACTCCTTGATTGAGGTATGATAGATATTGGTTGTTCCTATTGAGGACATGAGAACCCCATGAAAAAATAGTTAGGCACCAGAACCAAGCATGAAAACTATGTATCAAACAAGCGAGGACTGTCATCCTGTTATGAAAGCCCTCGGATCCTACCCATCCTCCATCGACATAGGGTATTCCGGTATCGTGTTGCTTAAGTCGAAGCCAAACAAAGGCTATTGTCCAAATTAGAGTAGCAATTGTGATTGTTACCCTTTGATTTTCAATGAGTTGGTAGTATTCATCTTTGGAAGTAATGCAAATATATCCAATGGCGAAAAAACCGAAGAACCAGAACCATTCGTAACCTACACCGATATAGCCCGGAAACCAAGGTTTGAAAAGAATCTCAGTCGAGCTCAGCAGTAGCGGTATGATGATGAAGGTTCCGATCCCCATTCGCATCCTAAATGGCGCTCTTAGAATGCTAGAGATGGATCCTTCTGGATTATCCCTGACAATGTGAAAAACTGGTAATAGTATCAATGAATATTGGAACAGATTCCAAAGGAACCATAGATGTCCTAAGGCTATCAGCTTACCGAAAATTGGTATCCAGAAAGAGAGGCTCCTCCAAATTATTCCGAATAGAAATCCATAGGTCAGGCCAACGGGAGTGATTGTCTCATTCCCCATAATTACCGAGCCAGCAAAGCCCATCGTCCACGCACCGAAAAACATTGGAATAAGTAGGCGTTTGCACCTTTCAGTCAAGTAAATCTTCCAAGTTCTACGTTTGAATGCAAATGCGGTGCCCATTCCCGAGATCATGAAGAGGGCAGCGAGTCTCCATTGGTGCATCCAATGCAAGACCATGCTGGTAAAACTTACTGACTCGGACGTATAATCGTTATTTTCATTTGCGAAGTCCTCCGTATTTTCATTCGAAATATCGCCAATATTTGGATTAATTTCAGGACCATATGTAGACCAATAAACACCAATGGCTACATGGAAGGGAATAAGAAGTCCGAATAGTATGACTCTAAGCCAATCGATATCATACCGACGAGTAAGATTCGTCTGATACTCGTTCACAATACTCCCAATTGTTCTAAGTATTTGTAAAGTTAGTAATGAGGAGTGGGAATTCTCAGAACAATGGCTCTTCATAGTCGTCTTCTTCGCCCGATCTTTCTTTCCAGAGAGAGAGCGGTACATCATCGTAAACGTCTGAGTATGGGTCCTTGTCTTTCTGATTCAAGAGAGCCGCCTCGGCCGCCGCTCTGGCAAACTCTTCAGCATTCGCCTTGAATTTCCAATAGTGAATCCTCCATTCTCTACCGTCCCACAGTGTGGTCTCTTCGGACTCAGTGGTCAAGAGATCATAGTCCTGTAGCTGGTAGAACAGGTTTCTGTCAGTAGGCTCTAGAGCGTTGTCGATAATCCTGTTTGAGAATCCGAAGAATCCAAGGGCATGTTCTGCTATTGATTCGGCGACTACTACCTCCATGTCGGTATCTACCTTGCTCCTAATAGCTGAAGTAAGCTGAGCTAGTGTCAAACCCATCATTCTGCCTCCGAGATATACCTACAGGGCAGGGGGCTCTATTTCAACGGTCTCTACAAACGCTCCGAAAATCTACATTTTGGCTTACGAAGTCATTATTCTGTTAGATGGAGGCGGAAAGGCATGGACAGGGGTACGCGAGCCACTTTCCTGGGCTTGGATGAGGATGAGGAAGGACCGTGGGACGTCGTCATTCTACCGATTCCTTTCGAGATGACTACGAGTTGGATTGAAGGAACTGAGCGTGGCCCTGCAGCATGTATTGAGGCGAGCTCACAAGTAGAGCTGTATGACCCACTTCTTCCAGGAGAGTTGCCATGTGGGCTTTCTTTCCACACATCTTCTCCATGGGGCTCGGAAGCTGGGACTCTGAGGGAACAACTGAATTCAATCACCGAATACGTTTCCGAATGGATAGATACTGGGTTTCCATTGGTACTGGGAGGAGAACATGGTATTCTGCCTCCAATAATGGAAGCAATGAAAAAACACTCTAGGCTAAATGGCGATTTGTCCGAATTGACATTGATTCAGATAGATGCTCACGCAGATTTGAGGGATGAACTGAATGGCGAGAGATTCTCCCATGGAACTGCAATACGGAGGTCTCTTGATGCAGGAGTAGGAAGGGTGATTCAGATCGGAACAAGAGCTCTCTCGGAGTCAGAGGCGATTTTTTCTGATGTGGACGATAGGGTTGAGACTTGGTATGCAAGGGAAATTCTGGGTTCTTCTGGACTGTTGGGGGGTTGGGAATTACTGCTAGAAAGTATCTCTAAGATTTCGGGCCCGGTATGGATTACCTTTGACATAGATGGACTCGATGGAAAGTTGGTTCCCTCGACTGGAACTCCGGTTCCGGGCGGGCTCTCATACTGGGCAGCGGTTGAGGTAATCGAGAGGATCTTCTCCGCGGCTGGGACTGAAGTTTTGGGTGCAGATGTTAATGAAATTGCCCCAGGGAAAGACGGTCCTCTGACTGAGTTTAATGCCGCGCTCATCGCGACTAAGATATTGTCATGTCATTGTGCAAGAATACTGAACGAGAAGGGAGAATGATTGTATCTTGGAACCCTCTCAGTCGATTATGCGCCTATGGTTAGTGTCGTTGATTCTATCTTCCTTGTTGGCAACATCAGCATCTCCGTTGGTGACTGCCCAGATTGGCCAACCAGATATCATTCAAGAGCATTGGTACCATTCTTACGCTACACTGACCTTGGACCTAAATGAATGGTCTGATGACTACCCCGAGATAGTCGAGTTATTCAGTATTGGGAAGACTGAATTAGGAAGAGAAATATGGATGTTACAAATCTCTGACTGGAACGGGGGGGCTTGTTCCGATGGCCTTGGTGAGATCGATGATTGCGAACACTACAAATCTAATGGAGAACGCAAAGAAGTTGTCTACATAGATGGTGGCCACCATGGCAATGAGCATCTGGGAACTGAGCTTGCCTTCTTAGTTGCGGAATACTACATTCAGGGGTGGGTGACCGGAGATCAGCAGGTACTTGAGATATTATCTAATACTGAATTGCACATCCTCATAATGCTGAATGCAGATGGTAACGACTTTGATACGAGGTGGAATGTAAACCAAGTAGACCTGAATAGGAACTATGACCATTACTGGAACACATGTGATTCGACCCAACCGGGAAGTTCAGCATTCAGTGAGTCTGAGACTTTGGCTAATTCAATCTACATGAATGAAGTCGTTCCTGATGCCGACCTGTACATCACGATGCACACTGGAGTTTGGATTATGCTCTACCCATGGGGAAAGTGGCCAGAGCAACCTTCTGACTGGGAAATGTATCACCACATCAGAGATGAAGTGAATTCAAACATCTCTGAAATCCCTATTCGCAATGCCAACCAAGGCCTATACCCCAATTGTGGAACTAGTCGGGACTACGGCTATGGTGTAATGGGCTATCCAACATTCACGTTCGAGACAGACGATGAGCAATTCCTGCTGGGAACCATAGAGCCACTCTCAGAAAGATTGGGCGAGGAGCTTGATGTAATGCATTATCTCATCGAAAATGTATGGTACTGGAGAGCTCGTCTAGTTGTAGATTCTCTAGAAGAAGTGGACGGGGAGGTAAGATTGAGTGTCTCAAATCAAGGACACGCTAGTACATCTAATGCCACTTTGCTATACTTCGAAAATGAAGACTCGACGGAATTTTGGCTTCCCGGATTAGACGGGCCCATAGAAATGGGCACTGATATGGACATTCATGAGTTGGTGTCTGAATTCAACTTCTCTGCTTCGGGGTTGGGTTTCTCAGTCAATGCAACAAATACCACTGTCGCTATGCTAGATTTCACCCGTGCTCCGATATCGGATGATAAGGGGATCTGGGCCCTTTACTATCAGAAGAGAGTTATAGATTCCTCGATGTGGACCGAGGAGTTGATAGATGAGAGCGTGGTAGTGATTAACGCTGGTAGCTCGAGCCTTCTTCCGGCTCCTTCGATGCTTACTCTCCTTCTCGCGTTCGCCGCGGCGGCAGTAAATCAGAGAAGGAGGATTTTTGAGAATTGATTTGACCTTTCAAAAAGTTAGTTTGCATTCAAAATTGAATATTTGCAACAGAATTATTTGTAAACTAGCTTCTAATCGCATACTTCGGGCTATTTATGCAGATAGGTAACAGCGAATTTACAAAACCGAGAAAACAATTAATTTTGCCTCTTTTCGAGGGCAACGATAAGGCTCCAAATAACTCTTTGGCCGGATTATCCAGAGTACAGAGAGGACTAGTCAGGGACGCACTCAATTCACAGGAATTTGACGGCAAGAAGGGCAAGAAAATGACGCTTTGGACACCTGGGTGTAACATTGTTCTTGTCGGAATGGGTGCCAGAGATAGTTTGAACCACAAAATCGCGCGAAATATTGGGGCTAGGACCATCTCCTCATTGTCAAAAAAGAATGGGGTCGGCATCACAGTCAGGTTCACATCAGGATGGACAGCCGATAGAATGTTGGATTTCGCTGAGGGAATGATGCTAAGAGATTATGAATTCTTAGAGCACCAAGAAGTCTCAGATGAACACATAAATGACGATTGGGATGTCGATTTCCAAGCCAGTTCCAGGTATCAAAAGGCACTTTCTGAAAGGCTTTTGCTAATTCAATCGGTAACTGGTGGGGTGCATTTAGCACGCGATCTAGGTAACGAACCAGCTAACATCCTCTATCCAATGGAGTATGCCAGAAGGGCCTTAGAATGGGCCAAAGATAAAGAAAATGTATCTGTCGAGGTTTATGATTGGGATAAGTTGCACGACCTTGGAATGGGCGGTCTAATCAATGTCGGAAAGGGCAGTGACAGGAAGCCCTGCATGGTACTATTCACACTCAATCCAGATGCCGATGAGGGTGTACGAAGACCTTGTATTGTTGGGAAAGGAATTACATTTGATACTGGAGGAATATCCATCAAGCCAACCAGTGGCATGTGGGATATGAAATATGATATGTGTGGCGCTGCTACTGTATTCGGACTCATGGAGGCGTTGCATTCCACAGGTTACAAGAGACGCGTGAATGGAATCTCCTGTCTTGCAGAGAATATGCCTGGGTCTGGTGCTTATCGACCAGGGGACGTCTTCAAGACTTATTCAGGAAAGACGGTAGAGGTATTCAGTACAGATGCAGAGGGGAGAAACGTACTTTCAGATGGGCTATGGAAAGCGGGAGAGTTTGATCCAGAATATATTGTGGATCTGGCTACCTTGACTGGGGCCGTCATTGTAGCCTTGGGAAATCAGATTTCAGGGATGTGGTCAAATGATGATAATGTCGCATCTAGACTAAAAAACGCCGCGGAAAGAAGTGGTGAGGAAGTTTGGAGAATGCCGTTGAACGATCAGTTCCGAAAGTACATGACTGACTCCGCATTTGCAGATATAAGAAACGGTTCAATAGGGGGAAGAGCCGGTTCATCAAACACTGCCGCAGCTTTCCTAGAGTTCTTCGTTCCCAACAGAGGGTTCGAAAAGGATGGAGAAAAGATACCATGGGTACACCTAGATATCGCTGGATCGGCATGGGGGCCGGGCTCAAAAGCCAGCTCAGAGAGTGTCAATCCACTTTTCCAGTATGGGACATCAGGGATACACGTCAGGACCCTTCATAGGCTTATTACCGAAAACTAGCTACTCATCGGTGTCCTCAGAATCAACTTCCTCGAAGTCAGCCTCTACGACATCATCTGTGTTACCTGATTCCTGCTCTTCGGCCATTTCTGCGGCGGCTGCTTCGTAAAGCTTGGCTGAAACTTCATGAAGGGACTCTTCGACTTCTGCCATCTTTGCCTGAACAGCTGCTTCATCTAATTCATCAACATCAATGGTCTTGTCATCTTTGGTTATCAATGACCTGAGTTCTTCTAGCTTTGCATGAATAGGTTCAGTATCAAGGTCAGAAATTTTTTCAGCGGCTTCCTTTAACATCTTGGTTGATTGGTATACCATTCCATCTGCAGAATTGATCAGCGTAACTCCTGCCTTCCTCCTCTTATCCTCCGAAGCGAACTCTTCGGCCTCTGAAATCTTAGCATTAATTTCATCTTCAGATAGAGAAGTCTGGCTCTCGATTTTAATCGACTGCTCGGTCCCGGTACCAAGATCTTTGGCTGAAACATTGACAATTCCGTTAGCGTCAATGTCGAAGGTGACTTCAATTTGGGGAATGCCCCTTGGGGAAGGGGGGATGCCCATTAGGTGGAACCTTCCTAGGGTAATGTTGTCCTTCGCAAATTCCCTTTCCCCCTGTAATACGTGTACTTCCACCGCAGGTTGGTTATCAGCAGCTGTTGAGAATGTCTCTGATCTTCGAGTCGGAATAGTAGTATTCCTCTCGATCATAGTAGTCATTATTCCTCCAAGAGTTTCAATTCCCAGGGTCAATGGAGTAACATCAAGCAGGAGAACGTCTGTAACTCCCTCATCTCCAGTAATTATCCCGGCTTGCAAGACAGCTCCGACTGCAACGGCTTCATCGGGATTTATTCCCTTGAAGGGTGGCTTACCAACTTCCTTCTCAATGGCTTCCTGAACAGCAGGAACCCTTGTTGAACCACCAACGAGTATTACCTTGTCGACATTGCCTTTCTTGATTCCAGCGTCTTTCATAGCTCTGCGAGTAGGCGCCATTGTCCTCTCAACTAGATCTTCTATGAGGCTCTCAAATTTAGCCCTGGAAAGAGAGATGTCAAGATGTTCTGGCTGGCCATCACCACTCATCGTGATGAATGGTAAATTGATTTGGGTGGTAGCAGTTCCAGAGAGCTCAATCTTGGCCTTCTCGGCGGCCTCTCTTAACCTGGTAAGAGCTGTAACGTCACTAGAAAGATCTATTCCAGTCGATTTCTTGAACTCGGATACCAGCCAATCGATGACAACTTCATCGAAATCGTCTCCTCCAAGACGATTGTCTCCACTGGTGGCTTTAACCTCGATCTGAGGTTGACCATCCACTTGATAGATTTCAAGAACTGATACATCGAATGTTCCACCCCCCAAATCGTAGACCAATATCGTTTGATCGTCGTCTTTGTCTACTCCATATGCGAGTGCGGCTGCTGTAGGCTCATTGATAATCCTGAGAACCTCAAGCCCGGCTATTCTCCCCGCATCTTTAGTTGCCTGCCTTTGTGCATCTGTGAAGTATGCGGGACAGGTTATTACAGCTTGCTTAACTTCTCGTCCAAGGTAGTCTTCAGCATCGGATTTTAGCTTCTGAAGTATGAATGCCGAAATCTCCTGTGGAGTATACTCTGACCCATCAATATCTGTCTTCCAGTCAGTCCCCATCTCTCTTTTTACGGACATTATGGTCCTCTCCGAGTTGGTTACTGCTTGGCGTTTTGCTGTTATCCCTACGACTCTATCCCCTTCATTCTTAGAAAAGGCAACGACGCTCGGAGTTGTCCTTGATCCTTCCGAGTTTGGGATTACCACTGGTTTTCCCGCCTCGAGGGTCGCTACACAGCTATTTGTTGTTCCTAAATCTATTCCAATTACTGGTCCAGTCATTTTTGTTCCTCCGTTTGATAGGCTAAGCCTTATCGAAAATAATGTCTAGAATACCATTGTTCAGGCTCCACTCTGAAACTGAAGTCGCCGCTTGTGGCAGGTTGATACTCTTTATTGGCCTAAGTTGGGTTCTTCTCATAATCTGAAGAACTTTGCCCCCGTGAGACAGAATCAGCTCGAAGCTGGTCTCGTCTAAATCGATTATATTTGAGACGTCTATAGTAACGAACATTGAATCGCCTTCGACATAGGTGTCTTCTAGGGGGACGTCGCACTCTTCTTCCTGTTCATCATCTATTTTCACGTCAGCAGGCTCTTTGTCGGGCCCGACTTGGACGTTGATTCCCATATTCTTGAACATCTCCGAGAAACCTTCTGGATGATTCATGAAGGCTTCCATTTGCTTCCTGAAGTTCTCGGGATCCCCCTGGAAGTTCATTTTGACGTTGCTGTTGTAGATCTTCTCCGCGTCAATTCCCATACTTTCGAATTGCTGACGAATTCTGGTGATAGTGTCCTCAAGCTCAGATCTATCTATCGGCATTCCCATCTGACTGAAGAGATTCAGCATCTGCTGGATCATTTTTCGTTCCCATTCGTCAGAGTTTGAGTTATCCATTTGACCACTACTTAACCATCGGTTGTATAGTCGGAGAGCAGTTTCCTATATGAATATGTTCATTTTGTGAATAGCATATCAGGTAAATTGGGGCGTATTAGTGATGGAGAGCTTGAAATCTATTGCTTGATTCCGACCGTCATGGTGCAGGCTGAGCATGATGTTGCAATACAAGACACCGATCGATTAGAGGGTCGTGCAGCTTTGGTGAATAATGTCAAGGCGGCCGTTGCACTTGCCGGGGCCGTAAGGTCAACCCTTGGGCCCAGAGGCTTAGACAAAATGCTGGTCGATGCAGATGGAGGGAGTCTGGTTACCAACGACGGAGTCACTGTGATTGAAACTGCCAAGGTTGAACATCCCACTGCTAGGTTGTTAATATCCGCATCCTCATCACAGGACAAATCAGCAAGGGACGGCACAACATCGACTGTCGTTCTAACTGCAGAATTACTACAGAATTCTCTAGAGCTAGTGAGAATGGGCATTCACCCTTCCACAATAATAAGTGGCTACATACAGGCTGAGAGAGAAGCTATCTCCGAACTGGAAAGGATATCAAGGCGTGCTAATTATCCAGATGAAGTAAAATCGGTAATCTCAACGACATTAGCAGGGAAAGTAAGTACTTCATTGGCATCCCATATTACGGATATCGCATTAGAAGCGGCTGGGATACTTTCGGAGGAGGAAGGAAGCGATGACTTGGAAAGATTGAGGGTTAAGAGGCTTGAGGTAGGGGGCGGTTCATCCACAGATAGCTCACTCGTCAACGGCCTCATGATTGCGAAATCGAGAGTTGACATGGGAACTCCTGAAGCCTCCGGAGGGGGCACGATAGCTATCATAGATGGCGGATTGGAAAATGCAAAATTGGAGATGGAGGCCGAGATAGAAGTTAGTAGCCCTGGTGTCCTCAGGGGATTTCATGAGAGGTCTCTTGCAAAGCTCAAGAAGTCGGTCGATCACCTTTCATCGCTGGACGTGGACCTGCTTATTGTTAGAGATGGAATCTCAGAGGAAGCGATATCGATGCTGTCGGATTCGGGAATTACAACTTACAGACGGTTTGAGAGAGGTGACTTGGAGATCCTATCCAGAATCACAGGAGCGAGGATAATAAGAGACCCTTCAAGAGCTTCAGGGGAAGATCTTGGTGTTTTTACAAGCAGGAAGGAGGAGTCAATTGCAGGTGTGACACATACGACCATCAAAGGTTCCGAAATGGGTGCTCTTACTGTGGTCTTTAGGGGGACATCTCCGCAGATCAGAGAAGAATCTATGAGGTCTTTTGATGATGCTATGGGCGTATCATTCAGAATGCTCAGAGACTCAAGAGTCGTTCCAGGAGGAGGCGCCATTCAAACCCATTTAGCTAGGCACATTCGGTCATTCGCATTGGGAAATCCTGGGCGAGAACAGTTGGCAATGGAGGCTTATGCGGCTGCTCTCGAAGTAATTCCCAGAACTCTGGCCGAGAATGCTGGCCTAGACCCAATTGATGTGTTACTAGATTTGTCTGCAGCACAGACATCTGATCGAGATGATGGGGCTTGGATTGGACTCGATGCGATGACTGGGAAGAAGGCTAGAATGGATCAGCTGGGAATTTTGGACCCGCTTTTTGTAACAAGCCACTCAATCTCTGGATCTACGGAGGCGACAATTAGTGTTCTGAGAATAAATGATGTCTTGTGGGCAAAGCAGGATCCAACTACCCCTGACTGGAAGGACGAGGAAGATCAGGAAGACTGATTTTTCCTGAGATTTTCTAACATTTCGTCCACTATTCTATCCAAATTGAAATTAGCCTCCCAGCCCCAATCATCCTTAGCTGGATTATCATCAACATCATTTGGCCAAGAGTCGGCAACCTTCTGTCTGAAATCGGGATTGAAATCACATGTGAATTCTGGAATCCTGAGGGAAATTCTATCCGCCAGTTCTCCAGCAGTGAATGAACACCCTCTGATATTGTAACCAGCCCTAGATGTACCGAGGCTACTCCCATCGGCCTGCATTATCATTTCTGTTGCCATGATTGCGTCATCGATATACATCATTGGCAGTCTAGTATCCTCACTAACAAAGCAATTGTAATGCCCATCATTAATTGCTGCGTGGAAGATGTCAACTGCATAGTCAGTAGTTCCCCCACCTGCAGGTGCTTTCCATGAAATCAAACCTGGATATCTGAGTCCTCTGATGTCAACCCCGTATTGCTTGAAATAATTCATACCCAAGACCTCTCCTGTGACTTTTGTCTTACCATAAGTCGTAGTAGGGTTTAGAGTTGCTTTTTGTGGTGCAATCCTTGGTGAGTCTGGGCCAAAAACTGCTATTGAAGAAGGCACGAATACCTTCAGGCCGAAATCTCTAGCCGTCTCCAACACAGTAACAGTTCCTCCGACATTCACCCTATGACAGAGCTCTGGATTTTTCTCACCTGTGGCGGATAAAATTGCAGCGAGATGGTAAACTGTCCCAATTCCCTCGTCAGTGACTGTTTTCTCCATGGCTTCGCCGTCTAGTACACTTAGATTGCAAAATGGCCCCTCTGGAAAGTATCGATCATTATCTGGTTCTCTGATGTCTGTGGCAAGAACAGAATCATTACCATGCTTTTTCCTTAGTTCCGAAACCAGCTCAGTTCCTATCTGACCTAGTGCCCCCGTGACAAGAATTCTGTCCCCGGGTGGCTCGACCATGGGGCTCCCCAAAGCTGGAGCTACTTGGTCATTGATGTCCAATATTGACCATTTATCGACCCAATGTTGATATGCGAGGCATGATGGCTTCAAACCCCGTTGATTACATGAAGTATGTCGTAGTGACGGGCGGAGTCCTATCTGGATTGGGTAAAGGGGTAACTGCAAGTAGCATTGGAGTTCTTCTAAAATCGGCTGGACTTAGGGTTACTTCAATCAAGATTGACCCTTATCTTAACAGCGATGCTGGAACTATGTCTCCATTTGAACATGGAGAGGTTTTCGTTCTCGATGATGGAGGTGAAGTAGATCTTGATTTGGGGAATTATGAGAGATTTTTGGATATTGCACTCACAAAAGACAATAACATCACAACCGGGAAAGTGTATGCCAATGTAATCGATAAGGAGAGGAGAGGGGACTATCTTGGAAAGACCGTGCAAGTTGTTCCGCACATCACAAATGAAATCCAGGAATGGATAGAAAAGGTGGCTCATGTCCCTGCGGATGGATCGTCTGAAACTCCAGACGCATGTGTGATTGAGCTAGGGGGGACAGTTGGGGATATTGAGAGTGCGCCATTCATCGAAGCACTACGTCAATTTCAATTCAGAGCTGGAAAAGGAAATGTCTGTTTCGTTCACGTCAGTCTAGTGCCAGTTATGGGCCCAGTAGGAGAACAGAAAACAAAACCTACCCAACACACTGTGAAGGAATTGAGGGGCTTAGGAATAATTCCTGATATTCTAGTTTGTAGGTCGGAGAAGCCACTTGACTCCGAGACTAAGTCCAAGCTGGCCGCGTTCTGTCATGTGGATGAAGACGCTGTTGTTTCTGCACATGACGTTTCCAATCTTTATCAGATTCCAATATCACTCTTTGAGCAGTCCGTTCTACGGAAGGTTTCGGTCCATCTAGGATTTCAAGTTCCGGCTAAGTTGCCAATATTGGATGAATGGAGGATGATGGCCGACAAGGTGGATACTCTGGAAGATGAAGTAAGAATCGCAATGGTGGGTAAGTACACTGGACTTTCAGACTCATACCTCTCAGTGATTAAAGCTCTGCAACATAGCGCATTCGCAGTTGGTAGAAAATTGCAGATAGACTGGATAGAGTCCACTGATCTAGACCCAAATGATAGGACAGATAATCATGAAGAAGCATGGGAAGTGCTGGAGTCAGCGGACGGAATCTTGGTGCCCGGAGGATTTGGGAATCGTGGTGTTGAAGGGAAGATCGCAGCGGCAAATTATGCCAGAGTCAATGAAGTTCCATATCTTGGAGTATGTTTAGGTTTACAAATCGCAACGATAGAGTTCTGTAGAAATGTTTTGAATATTGAGGGCGCTAATTCAGCTGAGTTCGATGATGACGCTCCTGTACATGCTGTAGTTTTCATGCCTGAGATTTCAAAGACACACATGGGGGGAACAATGAGGCTTGGTTCCAAGCCCACTCCTTTCCTTGTGGACGATTGCAAGATTAGAAGGCTCTACGGGGGAGTGGACCATGTCAACGAACGACATAGGCATCGCTACGAGGTGAACCCGGATCTTATTGAGAAGATTGAGGCATCGGGGCTGGTATACGTTGGAAAGGACGAGACTGGTAAAAGATGTGAGATTATGGAGCTAAACGGTCATCCATACTATGTGGGTACACAATATCATCCAGAGTTCAAGTCTAGACCGGGGAGACCGAGCCCCCCCTTCCTTGGATTGCTGAAAGCTGCGTGTGGCCAAGAAATATAGTAGATTGAAATATTATTCTCTCCTGTTCCGGCTGTGCGATGCCTGGGTATTGATTTGGGAGGGAGTGGTTTCAGGCTAGGGGTCTTTGATGTGGGGACCGGTATCCTTTGTAGTAAATGGCAAGTTATCGCTCATGATGGAGATACCAAGCCATCGAGTATAGTTCCCAGAATCAGGGATTCATTAATTGATATCGGATGGTCTGGGCCAATAGGACTTGGCTTCCCAGGAGTAGTATCTGATGGTAGGATTCTGACGGCCCCCAATCTTGGAGATGAATGGATTGAATTGGATCTCAAGGGTGAGCTGGAAAATTTCCACCATGGGATTTTCACCATGATTAATGATGCTGATGCTGTTGCTTTGACAGAATATAGTTTAGGATCTAGCAAAAATCAGAATGGAACAATATTGACTGTCACAATAGGCACTGGTATTGGAACCACGATACAAAATAATGGAGCTATGGTTCCCAATTTGGAGTATGGCAGAGAACCTCATCCAAGACTGGAGGGTTCTCTTGAGTCCCATATCTCTGCCAGTACTAGGAGTGAGGAGGGGTTATCCATTGGGGAGTGGGCTAATAGATTTCAAGAAGGCATAGAGTTTCTTGAAAGATTGACTGAGCCGGACTTGATCGTTCTTTATGGCGGAATTATGGAGCATTGGAGTGAGTTCTCTGACTTGATTTCCAGTGAAGCACAGATTAAGCCGGCTAGATTCGGTACTAAAGCAGGAGCTCTCGGAGCAGCAATTGCGGTATCCAAATTATGTTAATCCTAGACAGGAACATAGTAGGAAATCAGCCTATTAACAGCAACTATCGGGATGACTGTCCTGTGCACAAAAGCAGGTCTTTGCTGGAACAATGTCAGCCCTTGAGCTTCTCTCTTTGAACAAAGCTGATACTTTCTCGAGCTCCCCTGATTTATCCTCTCTTGCTTCCAAGCACAATTTAAGTCCTAGAAGGCCCCACATGTTATCTTTCCATAGCTTGATATCTTCGCGATATACTTGTTCGGCTTCCTCGATATGTCCCTGCTCAAGAAGTAGGGCCCCCAGGATATGCCTAACTGGTTGCATCTGGCCCCATGGTTCGTTGTATGCTAAATTTAGGGACAGATCAACTCCTCTTCGTAGCTCATCGAACGCGGCAGAGAAATCATACGATTCTCCTTTTGCCTTAGCTAGGAACTGTCTTCTGTATTCTATTTCTCCCTCAAGAATAGAAGCGTTGACGTTGAGTATTGAGGGCCCCTCAGAAGGATCTTGATACATGAAATTGTTATGCATAACCCTTCCCTCGAGAGATGGATTTTTCAGAGCCTCGTTGAATAGAGCTTGCTCTGCCTCAGCCTCTCTAACCATTCCCTTGGAGGCGTATGCAACTCCTCTAGCGTAGTGCTGGGTGGCAATGGTTGCAGGGAATACTTCCTTGTCGGAATACATTGGTTCAGCCAATATGTCATCCCACTTTCCGAATCTAATCATGACATGCCATGGCATCGTGACGTATGATTCTAGGAATATGGCTCCCATTGGTATAATACCTGCAAGCATGAACTGGACACCGGAATTCTCATCTCCTTGTGGCAGGGTACTGACTGCCTTTCTGGCATATTTCAATGCAGTTTCATACTGGCCATCGAACATTGCACACCAAACAACGAAGTGATGATTGTGCATCCTGTAGAACTTGTAGAACTGGGATTCATTACCGGTAATTTCCACGTATCTATCGTCAGCTTCAACCGCTGCTATGTTGCAATCTATCGCCTCTTTCCATTGTCCGACCCATGCATCAATGTGGGATGGCATATGGACCAAATGACCTAAGCCTGGCATTAGGTCCCTAAGAACATCAGCCGCAGGTAGTGCCTTCTCTGGGAATGGTGACAATTCAAGGGCGTGACAATATAGATGACAAAGGGCTGGGTGTGTCTTGGCTTCATCACTATTTTCAAATGCTCGTTCCATGATATCTACCAGAAGAAGTGTATTATCATCTGCTGGGGTAATCTCTCCTGACTTGGTATCCTTATCCCACAATTGCCATGCTTTCAGATTCATCAAAGCCTCAACATAGATTGCAGTTACATCGAGGTCTCCATCGTATTTTTCATAGAGTGGGGCCATTGCTTCAGCGAAGGCTATGTTAAGTTCGGGACTATTTCCCATGTTCAATACTGAGGGGTCTGCTGCATCTCTCGCCTCCTCGGAATGTCTCTTTGAAAGGGCTAAGATCAGGTCCTGTTCAAGCTCTGTGCAATGTTCCCTTAGGGACATAGCCTTCTGAATTGGGTCATGTCCAGATCCAAGTCCAGGAGTCCAATTATAATTTGATGAGACACAATAAGCTATCCCCCACCATGCCATAGCACAGTCTGGATCCATTTCAGCGCACTTTGAGAAGCATGCGATTGCTTCTTCATGGTTGTAATTCAACATATGCCCATATGCAAGAGCGAACATCTTCCTCGATTCTTCACTCGCGCAAGTTACCCTTCTAGCGAAGGAATAATTCTCTTCATCTCCAAAATCGTACATCTCAGGTGCTAAATCCATGTCTTCCCGGTGGCGGGGAATGATATAACATATGTGATGCTTATCTTAGAAATTGACCATTCAGTCTACTGATACAGGCAGAATTCTGGTTGTTCTGTACCCTTGCAATACCTTTAGGTACCTCTTTTTTGAGAATTTTTCATCTAATTGAGGGTCCCCAGTTTCTACTCTGAGGTTTCGTAAGGTGAGCATTTTTGCAGGTGTGACTATTCCTAGGATATTGTCTACCCCAACCATCCGGAGTACTTCTGGGGATAATTGTAGGTTTCCTCTACCTATCAGAAAACCTTGGCCCCCCATTGGAGATAACAAAAGCGTTACTTCACCAGTATGTTTCTCTAAGTGCTGAATGATTTCCTTCTCATTAAGGTCTGAAGCGATCAGTCTATTTCCCTTCGATATGTCGATACCTAAAGTATTCAATTCAAATCCGAGATTAGAACCAATTGTCCTCAAAGTCCCTCCAGATCCCCAAATTATCATCCTACCTTCATCGAGTAGTGTATCCCTGATATGATCTGAAAGCCCCTCAACTACCTCCTCCTCTCCGGATGCCTCCACCCTCATCTTTGAGCCTTGCATCCATCGAGGGCTTGCGGGGGTGATAGCCTCGGCATAAAGCCTGACAACCCATTTCCCTTGCCTGTAGAGATCCTCATCTAGATCTAGTACTTCAGTTGAGGATAGCAGGAGGTCTTGATTTATCCAAGCACTGAGAACTTCGGCTGCCGCCTTGGGCGAGGATGCGAAACATCCTGAGTGCATCTTTACACCAGTAGGAACGCCAATAATTGGTAGATTTGGTTTACCATTATCTGATAAAGATGCAACAATATCTCTGGTTGTTCCATCACCTCCTGCATACAAGATTAAATCGACGTCCGATTCAATCATACACTTTATGGCCTGATTGGTGTCGTTAGCGTAAGTTTCTCCTAAAGACGAGTGGATTGGGACTATTGGAGACAGGGCTTCTGGAGTCCAACGAGTCCCCATTCTACCCTCACTTACGAACCACTCGATTCCAAGGCTCTCTCCCTTTGTGATGTTGATGAAATGTTCCAGCATGAGTCTCATTCTAGGTCCAGAACGATCTTCTGCACCCATGGATCTAGCGATCTCAGCTTGTCCATCCGAACCTTTCAAGCCCAGTCTCCCACCTAGGCCAGCGTCCGGATTAACCAGTAGGCCCACCCTCACCATGGTGGTGCCAGGGGGGGACTGGTCTTATCGCTTCGTAATGCAAAGTCTCGGAAGGGGCAACACGAAAAGTTCGGAACAATAATAATTGGCGGTTATTGGAAGAAATAGATAGTCGAATTCAAACGGGATTGCTCAACCGGACGGATATAGGAGACGGTACCGATGATATCTGTTAAAGTTGGCAGTGGAGATGTCCATGAGTACGCCATAGGGATTTCTGCGGGCGAGGTCATTGAGAACGTACACGGTAGGAAGTCTGGGGCTGTGGCTGCTCTAGTTGATGGCATTGAAAGGGATATGAGTCATGAGTTGGATAGAGACTGTACTGTCATGCCTATTCTTGGAGAATCTCCAGAGGGGCTGTACATTCTTAGGCACTCATGTGCCCATTTACTCGCACAGGCAGTAACGGAGATCTTCCCCAATGCAAAGCCTACGATAGGCCCTCCGATAGATCACGGTTTCTACTACGATTTCCATATGGATCCTATTTCTGAAGAAGAGCTCAAAACAATAGAGAAGAGGATGAAGGAGCTAATAAAGAGAAACCTGGCAATTTCTAGAGAGGAATACGACAACAACGATCTCCGCTCAATATTCGGAGATAACAAGTTCAAGCTCGAGATAATGGATGACAAGATTGGCCATGATATCGGTTCGTCGATTTATCGTCAGGGGGAATTCGTAGATCTCTGTCGTGGACCTCACGTTCCATCCACCTCTCATCTAAGATGGTTCAAGTTAACTAGCACCAGTACAGCTTACTGGCGTGCGGATAGTAATCGCGAAACGCTGGTCAGGATTTATGGTATGTGTTACGCCACTAAGGAAGGCCTGAAAGAACGTCAGCAACAGATTGAGGAGGCATCAAAACGCGATCACAAGAAGATTGGCAAGGAGATGGAGCTGTATATGATCGATGAGAAGATTGGCAAGGGACTGCCAGTCTGGCTTCCGAACGGTGAGATTCTAAAGTCTGAAATAGAAAGGTACGCTATCGAGACTGAAGAGTCATACGGATATCAAAGAGTTACAACACCTGTTTTGGCCAAGCAAGAATTGTTCGAAATTAGCGGACACCTTCCTCACTATGCCGATGGAATGTACCCCCCGATGGAGATGGATGACGGCACCTACTACCTAAAAGCCATGAATTGCCCAATGCATCACTTGGTCTTCAACAACAAAAAACGAAGTTACAGGGATTTGCCGGTTAGAATAGCGGAATATGGAACTGTATACAGAAACGAGCTTTCTGGGACTCTCGCAGGACTTCTTAGAGTACGCATGCTATCGATGAATGACGCACACATATACTGCACTCTGGATCAGGTGGCCGAGGAAGTACGGGCCAATGTGCAGATGGTCAATGACTATTACAGAACATTTGGTTTCGAAAACTTCCATCTTCGACTGTCTCTTTGGGATCCAGCAAAGACTGAGAAATATATCGACCAGCCTGAAAACTGGGAGTCGACGCAGAGTCATCTTAGGGATATCCTGGAGGATATTGGAGTGCCATTCATCGAGGCGGTGGGAGAGGCTGCGTTCTATGGGCCAAAGATAGATATTCAGTTTACCACAGCTCTTGGCAGAGAGGAGTCTATGTCGACAATTCAATTGGACTTCGCCGCCAAGGATCGCTTTGGCTTGAGTTACAAAGATGAGAATGGAGATGAGAACGGAGAAGTATTCGTAATTCATCGGGCTCCCCTATCCACTCATGAGAGGTTTGTCGCCTTCCTAACAGAGCATTGGGCTGGAAACTTTCCAACTTGGCTATCTCCAGTCCAGGTTCAGATAATTACCATCTCTGAGAAACACAAGGTACATGCGGCGACGGTTGCGAACAGACTTTACGAATCTGGTGTAAGGGTCAATGTAGATGATTCGGATAATACGGTGGGCAAAAAGATTAGGACTCACAGGAAAATGAGGCCCGCCTACATGGTAATCTTAGGCGATGAGGAGGCAGAGAACGGAACGGTATCAATCAGGTCCAGAACTGGTCAACAGCTAAATGGAATTCCATTGGATGACTTCGTTGCTGGAATTTTTGCCGAGATAACGACTCGAGATAGGGAGCTCTCCATGATTCCGACGGAGAGAGGCAGTTGACTTCCCCATCTACTGGTCGTTCCCCAATGACGGTATTGTTTCTGGTCGTCCTAGTTGATATGCTTGGGTTTACAATCGTGATTCCATTCCTAACCTATTTTGTTCAAGACCTGGCTTCTGGACAGGGAATAAATGATGTTGGAAGCAGAGATTTCTGGGTAGGAGTGGTTATTGCAGTATACTCACTAGCACAATTCCTTTTCACACCGATTCTCGGATCAATAAGCGATAGGATTGGAAGAAGGCCTGTTATAATGTTTGGATTAATTTCCAACTCAATATTTTTCATCGTTTTCGGACTTTCGAACAGTCTTGAAATGGCGATTTTTGCGAGATTTCTCGCAGGTGCTGGAAATGGAAATATCGCTGTGGCTAGAGCTTACATTGGCGACATTAGCACACATGATTTGATTCCGAGAAGAATGGGAATGTTAGGAGCAGCCTTTGGTTTGGGGTTCATGATTGGGCCTTTCATTGGAGGCCTTCTGTCAGATCCGGCGACAAGTATAGGGGGATTCTTTGATTCATCCTTTTGGAGAGCTAATGAGTACCTGCTACCATGCATATTTTCCAGTCTACTTAGCTTGGTCTCCCTAGCCCTTGCCTACTTTTGGCTAGAAGAGAGCCTTGGTCCGGATTCCAGAGCTGATGGCGTTTCAGATGGGGGCCTTGGCAAGTTTAGAGAGACCTTCTCGAATATTATCGGCGTTCTTGGGATTCCAATAATCTCTACCCTAGTCATAATCAATTTCCTATTTCTTATGGCATTCAGTATGATGCATGGAACTTTCATCCTATTCACAGCGATGTCGATAGATAATGGCGGTCTTGGTTGGAGCGAAATGGAAAATGGATGGATTTTTGCTTTCATTGGGCTTCTTGGAGTTATCATTCAAGGAGGTCTTATTGGCCCACTCACCGACAGGTTTGGAATGGCTAATCTGATGATGATCGGAACTATACTGTGCGGGGCAGGGATAGCCAGTCTTCCCTATGTTCCTCCGGAGGCCTCTTGGCTGATTCTTGGTTCATCCGCTGGTCTGGCAATAGGAAATGGCCTCTTTTCGCCGACACATTCGTCACTACTTACTCTTGAGGCAAACAGAGGAGGGCATGAGCTTGGACTCGTAATGGGGGCTCAGGAGGGTTACGGGGCATTGGCCAGAATAATTGGGCCCTTACTAGCTGCCTACCTATGGTCAATGACAGTTGAAGGGACCGGGATTTGGACGTTCCATACTTGCTTCAGAGTCGCAGGAGTGATTTTCGTAATTGCGGCTCTGCTTCAATTGACTCTAAAATTGGAGAGCAGATATGAGGATGAGGAGCTTAATGTTCGAAATTGAATTAGCCCCAATCATAATGAATAGGTAAACGTCTCTAAGCTCATGAAATGCATGGCTGTCGAATGTTCCTCAGATGCTGTGGAAGGGGAGTTATTCTGTCATGCGCATATCCGCATGACAGCAGAAGTTGATCCAATGGAGTGCCCTAGGGGGTGTGGACCTATGGCTTACAAGCAAGATAGATGGAACGTGGGGTTGTGGATTCTCGGATCCTTTGTAGCCTTTCTTTTGCTAATTGAAATGTTCGTATTGGCAGTTTTGGTATCAATTTCCATAATGACATGGGGGGGATGGCAACATAAGCAGAATGCAAGCTACAGATTCAGCTGTTTTAGATGTGAAGGAGTATTGTTGGATCATAAGACGCTATCTGGGATAAAGAACTACAGTGGAATTTCAGATCTTCCTGGGAAATTGATGTCAGAGCTTGATAATTCAATTGAGTCAAGTGAAATCAAATGCCCTGGATGTGAGGTGAAAATGGCGAGAATCCCAATCTCATACGTACTGCCGGACCAGGGAACTGGCATTACTATAATTGATCTTATTCAGCTGGCAGTACCCAACACGATGAATCTCATGGAGCTTGACGGTTGCAGGGATTGTGGGCTGATTTGGTTCGATAAGGGAGAGATTGACAATATCAAAAAAAGCCAGACCCTAAGGGGAGAGAGCTTTGGTGAGGCTGGTAAAAAGAGGTACTCTGAGGGATATCAATCACGCGAGGCTTTCAAAGGCATAAAAATCGAAAGAGCGGTTGAAGGGAGGTCCGTTATGGCGATTGACAATAAGCGGAAAAAAACAGGCTCATCTCTGTCGAGGAGAGAGTTTACTTACTGTTCCATAGAGGGGTGTAATAGTCTAGCATTCAGGAGCTTGGAGTACTGCCACAGGCACAAGTAACGGTACTAGATCCAAACGTCATTTGATGATGTGAGTTCGCTAGTCTTGTTCCCCGTATTGATTACTCCCTTGGGCTCAACTAGCATTATTTTGCACTCATCTATGGCATATGGCTTGTGATCTGTACCCTTCAGAACGACATACATCTCCCCCTCATTAAGCTCTATAGTCTCATTCTCTAACTCTATGAACATAGTTCCTTCGAGTACAATGAATGCCTCATCAGTATCTGAGTGGTTGTGCCAAATGAAATCGCCTTTTATTTTGACAAGCTTGAATTGGTAGTCATTCATTTGAGCAATCACTTTGGGAGACCAATGGTCCGTGAACATTGAAAACTTCCGAATGAAGTTAACTTTACCCATCCTAGGAAACCACCCTCTCGTAGCAGTAGGGGCAATACTCCTCTAATGAGTACTTCTCAGACTTTAGGTCGTCAGGAGAAAGGGGTTCTCTGCAATTGAAGCACATCTGGTGGTCCGCCTCCATTAGCTCTGTGTCCAAGGATACCCTTTGGTCAAAAACGAAGCAGTCGCCCTTCCAATGTGCCCCTCCTACCTCCTTGAAGTATCCAAGGACGCCCCCTCTGATTTGGTACACTTCACCCCATCCTTGGGATTCCATTACCATACTAGCCTTCTCGCATCTAATTCCCCCGGTACAGAACATCACTACCGGAGTAGATTTATCATAATCTAATCTCTTTACGGCCTCGGGAAACTCCCTGAATGACTTAATATCAAGGTCTATTGAGTTTTCAAATGACCCAACCCTGAGTTCATAATCGTTCCTAGTGTCCAAGACAATTACCTCCTTGCCTTCATCAAGCCACGTCTTGAACTGACTAGGATTGACGTAATTCCCCTCATTTTCTACCGGTCTAATTTCGTCCATTCCCAGGGAAATGATTTCTTTTTTCAAACGGACGAGCATTCTACGAAAGGGCTGATAGTCGGAGTAAGTGATATGCATGGGTATACCGGTTAGCCTGGAGTCTTCCTCCAAGAATGAGACATAATCATTAATTGATTCTTGAGTTCCTGCCAGAAAGAAATTGATTCCATTGGGGCTTAGGAGAATTGTTCCCTTTAGTCCGAGGCTGGTGCATTTCTCTCTGAATGGGGCCCTAAGATTATCTCTATCTGGAAGATCTACGAATCTGTATCCAGCGATATTCACGAACATAAAATCCCTCAAGGAACCTCTGAAAGCCACTTCTTCATTGTGCAGGACTGACACACTGGCCTGGATGTAGCCTCTCCGCAAAGTGTACAACTGCTTATGTTAGAATTTGGATCGGGGTGGACTACTCTGTGGATCTCCCTTATTTGATCCAGAGAATGGAGTAGGCCGTGTCTGGCCCCGGGGGTGAGTGACTCAAGCTGTGCAACTATGGCTCTACTCTGCTGTCTCTGAGCGCCTGGAGCGTGTGGGCAGTCTCCATGATGGATTGGTAGGCTATTCACTATCGCGAATGCGTGTATCTCCTGCTCTGGTATCCACCTCAAAGGGACGATCCTTGGGACCATTCCCTCAATCGGCGAAGATGTGTGTGGCGCAAGTCTCACTGACCTCTCAATTTCTCCCTTCTGGAGATTCATTAGGATCGACTGAGCCATATCATCCAGATTGTGGCCTAGAGCCATAACGTCAGCACCCACCTTATCTGCTAACGCATTCAGACTTTGTCTTCTGAATACTCCACAGAAAGAGCATGGCATCATCCCATCGGCCTCATCGTTGAGCTTGCCCATTGCAGGGATTTTTGAAACGACTTTGTCCATCCTATCATATCCCATTTCTTCGTAGCTCAGTGTGACGAACTCAATATCCAGTTCTTCCGAGAGGCTCCTCGCACACTCCAACGATGGCGATCTGTACCCATCGATTCCTTCATCGACGCAGCCTGCAACGATCCTAACATCTCTCCTTCCGCCGATTATATCTTTCACCATAGTCAGAAGTACTGCTGAGTCCTTTCCTCCTGAAACTGCTACGAGTACAACGTAGAGACTCCCATCAGGTTTCCTGGCATCCTTGGGGAGAACTAATTGCCTCCTGAGTTCCTTTGATGTTCTTCTTCGGATAGAGTCTGAAAGGTGTTTTCCGCAGAGGTGTTGACCGCTGTACGGCTGATGAACAACGGCTGGACTCTTGCATCTACTGCAACTGGTTACCGATACTGCACCTCCCATATACTCGTCCGGGAGTGTTCAAGACTTGAACCCAGTGTGAGTCTGGCAACTCTAATTTAGCGTATTTTTGATAATGTAGTAATTTTTCAGCGCCCTTGTGGGGAAATCTGGGACGCTTCTTGGTAGGCCTTTCGTCAGGGGAGAGAGTCATTCCTCATTACCTGAGAGAACGGTGATTATTCTTGTCCTGGTGGGAGTTTTTGCTTCATACGATAGGATCAACCAGTTCGTTCAGGAAGTCTTTGGGGTGAGTTCTCAAATACTCACTCTTTTCTTACTGATTCTAATCGTCCCATTATTTTCTGACTGGCTTTTTCGAGCCATGTTGTCTATCACTGGTAAAAAATAGTCAAGACTCGCTCGATCTGAATCTCAACAGTGTTGACTCAACAACACCTGTAACTCTCTGCCAAGGAAGGACGAATCTCATTCCGGCCACGACTATCAAGAAAAGACCAGCTGAAATTACCTTCCCATAAGTCAGTTGCAACTCTAGTGATTCTCTGACCTGACCAGCCCATTGGCCTCCAGACAAAGCGCTGACTGTTGATATTAGAAAGTCGTCAAATTCCAATGCTATAGCTGTGGTAACAGAGACCAAGGCCATCACGCCGATTAGGTGAGCGATGTGCCCATTCAGAACATTGTTGAATTGTCTGACATATTCTGGGTCTCTCCTAGCCTCGCCTGGTAGCATAGAAGCATACTCCATGTTTGATATCACTGCCGATCCGGATTCTAGATACACCAACAAAAGTATGGCCACTTGCAGAAGGTTCAATGAAAGTGGCGATACCAGTCCCCCGAATAGAGTTGCTTCTCCAATCTGTGCAGGGAGGGGGGTTAACCCTAGATCGACTGACTCAGTTATTCCCTCGAAAGTTAGGATGGCGTGGATACCGATAATCGTCAGATAGTAACCTATTGTCCAAGTCAGGAGCTTTCTGGAGAGCCCCCAGATGCCCATCAAACCTGATAGTATTGGCGCAAAGACAATTCCCAGAAAGACTAACTCGAATATAAACAACACTGGCTTCCAGAGATGGCTTAGATGGTTCAAATCATCTGTCTCCCCCCAGGGGAGGTGAAAGCCGAAGCTGGATATTGCTAAAATCCAAGATATCACGAATGGAAGAAGTCCCCAAGCTAGCATCCCGCCAATTAGGAATCTCCTGATGTTCCTGCTGATACTTTCCTTGGCGGTAAGCGTGTAAATCCAGATTGCCGTAAGGATTACGCACAAAATTAGAGGGGCTACAAGGGTCATATTTCCAGTCTGATCTAATCCATGAATTGCATCTGGAAGCACTAGTGACCCAGTTTGCTCTCTAAACCAAATTAACCCACGAGTGTGCTCATATGACGGACACCAGTAATTCGAGCCGTCTGAATAGGTCTCGACGAACGATTCTGAGCATGTCCCATAAATCTTGATCATCCTATTCATCAGGGCCAGGAGAGCAGCGGTAGAAATTAATTGAAGGAAGATAATCTTCCACCTCTTCCTGAGATAGGAAATCTCAAGAGATTGGCTGTCAGGTACAGAATTTTTCACCATAATGCAATCCTCCTAACTCAAATTTATCTGTAACAATGCTTGTGATAGTTCGACATCGGGGGTCCAATCAATTACCTTTGCACCATATCCAGCAATTGCGGTCAGTCTATTCTGTCTCTCCAATTTCAGAACCTCATACGACATTCTCGGAATTCTACTGACCAGCCTTTCTAAATCGATGCTACTTGGCGATAGGACAATTACTTCATGTCCCTTTCCCGATAGGCTTCGAATGGCTGGAAGAGTCGTCCCATCTCCTTCTAAGCTACTTATTATGAAAACTGGAGAACCCCTGCTTATTCTTGGCGATAAAGCGTTTGTCACGGCTTGAAGGGGCATTGAACCCTTAGGCTGTACTGACGCGAGTCCGCTAAGAATTTTGAAATACTGCTTATCCCCAGTTTCTGGAGGAAGGTAGTCCATCCTGGATCCATAAGTCACAAGAGATACAGAGTCTCTCCTTTTTAGGAAGTAATTAGACACTGATGCCGCGGCTACCGTTCCCATTTCCAGAGGATTCTTCAGGACTGTTCCGATTCTTGAAACGTCACGGGTATCCACGACAACGAAGACGTCTGTAACTGCGTCTCTGGTCTTCTCATTTACCATCATCTCACCAGTTCTAGCCAGTGCTTTCCAGTTGATCGAGCGGAATGAATCTCCTGGGAGATACTCCCTAAGGGCATAGAACTCCATCCCGGGGCCGGGAGTCTTGAGAGTGGTCGCCCCAGAGTACATCTTTGGAACATCTGATCTCAGAAGGGCATCCTCAATATCTCTAATCTGGGGAAATACAGTGATATCTGATCGATCGTCTACTTTCGTTTCGCTTACAAATAGGTTGAATGCGTTGCGATACCTAACAGATACTGGACCAACTGTGTAGTGGCCTCTGAGTGGACATCTAACAACATACTTCATTGTAGCAGACTGCCCGGGACCTAGATTCATCCTCATCTGGTTTATTCCCTTTCTCATCTTCATTTCGTGGGGAACATTATCGAATAGCTCTAATTGCTGGGTTCTTCGGTATGAGTTGTTTGTGATAGTCAACGAAATAACGATATCATCCCCCTTGTAGACGTTGGTAGCAGAGGTCTCTCTTCTGATTGTCAACTCGGAATGACCAGAAACCCAGCCGTTTATCGCCAGCATAGATATGAAAGATAATCCTATTATCATCAATTGGAAGTTGGATATCATCATCCCAATGAGAATCAAACTTATTCCGCTAGTGAGCATGATAGCTGCTTTTCTGGTCCACAAATTAGGCATCCCCCTCTGTTTCGTTGGAACCCCAGTGTTTGATTTTCTTCACGATTCCTACCAGCTCATCGGTTTTGTATCTCCTATCATTGAAAATAAAATCGGTCAAGACCTTGTCATCAACCATTTTCTGTAGCTGGGCTGCTGGTAGAGCATCAAACTCCTCTCTCGACATAGCGTTGACGTTTCTGATACGGGTTAGAAGGACCTGTCTAATCTTCTCCGGCCTCTGGTAGTACTCATACCTCCTTGCATCCCCAAATCCATAGTATATTATTCTGAAGACGTGCCTCCATTCGTCCGGATCTTCCTTCCTGATTAGAACTGCCTCGAGGGATATGAACAGTCCGAGGAACAAAATTAACATCGCCATCCAATCATTTGTAAAGTAAATCAGAAGATAGTAGAGAAGGTTGTATGTATCTCCACCGATGTTTGATTGCTGATGTCTACTCTCATCGAAAATTACTATTGCATTATCGCTGGCCTGAGTACTTGAGTTCCCAATTAGAAGTGCCTCAGCAATTATGTCAAGGGCCCATTTGCGATTGTCATTATCAGGGACTAGTCCTGAGTATTCGGGGTCGAAGTCAGGATTGTAGAGGGAATTTATCAGAAGTGATCCATCGGAGACGAAGTGAACTCTTCCAGAGTCAGGATCGATGCATAACCTGTCGAAACAATATCTAACGTAAACTGCAAACGGGCCCTGCTCATCATCCTCAATTCCAGCGGCCTCAAACCCTACCGTTAGGTTTCCATCATCATTAGTGTCCAGGTATGAGTCTAAGGTTGACCTTCCTATAGCGTACCTATTCTCAACAGGATTGTAGGAGCTATCCTTCTCGAAGGCCGAAGGGCCATTGGTGAGCATGTTGTATCCCTCTGTAAAATCCCAGGCAGAAGTGGCTGGATCAAATCTGTGAGAGCATAGTCCGACGTCTCCGATGGAGATTCCAGAAGTAGTAATGGTAGAGTCTTGTGGATTTAGGTCGAGTAGGTCAATTACCCCGTCCGCATCTGAGTCCTTCAGACAAGGATTTACAGAAGACAAAGAACCTGAATTAGTTGTAAAATTATATGCTGATGAGGAGTTGACCCAGACATAATTGTAATCCAATTCATGTGCATATGCTTGTCCGTCATAGAGTCTGTGCCCAGAATAGTCCAAACCAAATTGCATGGCCAACTGAGCTGAATATCCAAAATCATCCATCAGAATTACTGTGCCACCCCTCTGAACAAAGTTTTCAATTGCTAGGATTTCTGAGTTTGTATACCCATCACTTTCTGTCAATTCGATGACGCTTTCATCTCCTGTGAATCTAGGGAGTGAAATTGTATCTCTTTCGACTCCAGAGACGATAAAAACCGCCTCCTCGGGGTAGTCTATCTCGCTAAGCAGAAGTGGACTGGAGACGAGAGCATTTGTCTCAATGCCCATATTGTTGATATCTGACCTGAAGGATCCCAAATCATTCCAATCATTGCCATAAGCTGATTGCTGGGTCTCGCCATCAACCAAGTAGGTCTGCAGTATCTGGACCGCAAGAATAGCCATCAGAATCCAAAATGCACCTATCGATGCCCCTCTCCTAAATTTGGGGGATGAAAGGCTTCTGAGTGTGGTACTGAAGTCTGCCATGTGTAGGCCTCCATCTATAGGAATGACTACCGAGCCTTAACTTCGTATTAATACCGTTGTGGGGCCATGAACATACCCGCATCAGGAGTTCAGCGTGTTAACTGGATTGCAGAACCTATTTTGGCAACCTCAGAAACAGGTACAGAAAGTAGTCCTTCAGAGGTAGGCCAAGGGAGGAATTTGGGGTCTATGCCTTGATCAATTACCACCAGTAGAGAGACTATAGATCCGGTATCCATGTCCACACTGAAATCCGCCATAGTTCCGAGCTTGTCGTTGGAAGCGTCTACTACGTCTCTCCCCAAAAGCTCTCTTCCGAAGGTTGTTGGCACCATTTCACCTCAGACTGATTCTATTCCAGCTAGACTATCAGGTAGTCTGCGAACTGATTGAAGACCACTTGTTAGTAATTCCTCCATTCTATTGTAGTATAGCATCATCTCATCGGTAACTGTCGGCCTAACCCTCTCGACAGCCTCCTCGAAGTGTTTCTTTGAAACCGTCTTCTTGTCAGCTCTCATGGCAATTAGTCCAGCTTCTCTGCAAACTGCCTCTATATCAGCACCGGTGTAGTTCTCTAGTTTGGAAGCGATTTCATCCAAAGAGAATTTTCCGAGAGGCATATTCTCTGTGTGAATCTCTAAGATGGATTTCAAGGCCTCTGGGTCTGGGGGAGGAACGTGCATCACCCTCTCGAATCTTCCACTCCTCAACAGAGCTGGATCTATCATCTCAGGACGATTCGTTGCTGCGACAACGATGACACCTTCCATTCCCTCAACACCATCCATACTACTCAAGAGCTGGTTCACAACTCTATTGATTACATCAGATCCCTCTCCCGAACTTGATCTCCTAACTCCTGCAATACTCTCGAATTCATCCAAGAAAATTATCGAAGGACTGGATTGCTTTGCTTTCTTGAAGACCTCTCTGACTGCCTTTTCTGATTCTCCTACCCATTTTGATATCAGTTCAGGACCCTTGATAGTGATGAAATTGGCTTTGGCCTCATTGGCGATGGCCTGGGCAAGTAGGGTCTTCCCCGTTCCAGGTGCTCCGAAAAGAACGATTCCTCTGGGGGGATTGATTCCAAAGTGCTCAAACAACTCGGGCTTGGTTAGAGGCCATTCAACGCTCTCCTTTAGCCTGTCTTTTATCTCTTGTAAGCCACCGACTTCATTCCAAGATACTTCGGGTACTTCGAGATAAATCTCCCTCAACGCACTGGGCTCGATCTCCTTGATAGCCATTCTGAAATCCGCCATAATTACAGCCATCTTCTCTAAAACCTCAGGTGGTATTTGCTCTTCGTCCAAGTCTATCTCTGGTAGATACCTCCTCAGAGCCTTCATGGCTGATTCTCTAACCAAGGCGGAGATATCCGCACCGACGAAACCGTGTGTGTTATCCAGCAACCAATCCACGTCAAAGTCATCACTGATTGGCATTCCACGTGTGTGTATCTCAATTATCTCAGCCCTTCCATTTTTGTCTGGAACGCCTATTTCTATCTCTCTATCGAATCTACCGGGCCGTCTAAGCGCCGGATCAATAGCATCCTGTCTATTTGTTGCCCCAATAACGACGACGTTGTCTCTACCTTGCATTCCGTCAAGAAGAGTCAGTAGCTGGGCAACTACTCTGCGCTCAACCTCCCCACTTACGTCTTCCCTCTTAGGAGCAATACTGTCAAGCTCATCTATGAAAATTATCGCAGGAGCATTGGAAGCGGCCTCTTCGAAAATCTCTCTCAACTGCTTTTCGCTCTCTCCATAGTATTTGGATATGATTTCTGGGCCGTTGATAGAAGTGAAATGGGCATTTGTCTCAGATGCTACCGCCTTGGCAATCAGGGTCTTCCCTGTGCCGGGAGGCCCATGCAATAGCACTCCTCGTGGAGGATCAATGCCTAATCTCCTGAATAAAATTGGATGCTTAAGGGGGAGCTCTATCATTTCCCTTACTTTCTGGAGCTGGTCCCCCAGCCCACCAATGTCTTCGTAGGAGATTGTCTGAACATCTCCTTGCTCTTCTTCGTCCACCGCATCCTCCTTGATAACTATGTCAGTGTCTGGAAGAACCTGGACGATTCCCTTTGGCTTAGTCGAGACGATTGCGAAGGGAAGAGCCTCTGCAAAGAGGGTCATTCCGGGAATGAATATCCTGTCTCCAGCAACTACAGGTCTCTTGTTGAGTCCTCGTCGGGCAAATCCTTCTATCCCTGGTCCAAACCTTACTTTTTGTTGCTTGGCCATTACGGGACTCAACACCAGTCTTTGGCAGGGCTGTGTCTCGACTTTCTTTATATCGACCCTGTCACCTAAGCTCACACCAGCATTTTTACGGATTATTCCATCGATTCTTATTACGCCCAGATTAGCATCCTCTGGCCTGCATCTCCATACAATCGCCGCAGTTTTTCTCTCACCTGAAACCTCGATGATATCACCTGGTTTGAGATTTAGATCATTATCAAACGGGACCCTCGCCCTACCATGGCCGACGTCACTTGGTATTGCCTTGGCTACTCTTAATGTGAGGGAATCAGAATTTTCATTGGTCATGTGCACGGGCCCCTAGCAAGTACTTCTCAACGGAGGACATAGTTAAACCCACCAATGGATTGATGTCAAAAATTGCGATTGGTTATCAGAACTAAGGGTCTCGATAAGTAGCATTATGTCTAGTGTGTGATTCGGTTAACACATGACTCATGTGCTGGAGGCAGGTTTTGAAGAGATGGAAGTTGAGAATCCTAATGGTAGCCCTGCAATAAGGGGATACAACATAATTGCAGGAAAACTATCACAATCAAGTGATGGAAGTACATTCCTTAGCAGGAATCCAGCATGGCTAGAAGATACAGTTGGGGAGTTTCCTCTTTCCACCAAGGAAGACGTACATGACGCATTACGGGCCGCAAGGTCCGCATTTCCCTCCTGGGCTGCTACCCCGGCACCAACACGTGGTCAAGTAATTGGGAACATGGGCAGACTATTGATGGAGAGAAAGGATGACTTAGTCCGATTACAGGCTCGTGAGATCGGGAAAACCATGAAGGAATGTGGAGGAGAAATTCAAGAGGCAATAGACACGTGTCTATTCTTCCAATCAGAGGGTAGAAGATTGTATGGACAGACAGTCAATTCAGAGCTCCCGGACAAAGAGCTTTTCACTTACAGACGGCCATTAGGTGTTTGTGGAATAATAAATGCCTGTAATTTTCCATCGGCGGTCCCTTTCTGGAAGATGATCCCTGCGATAATGTGTGGGAATACTTGCGTTTGGAAATCACCGCAAGACTCTCCTCTTCTGTCTTTCGCTCTAGCAAGAATAATGCACGAAGCGGGCCTTCCCGATGGGGTCATCAATCTTGTACATGGGAAGGGTAGTGGAGCTGGTCAACATTTAGTTGATGCAACGGATCTTGGATTGGTGGACAAGATTTCATTCACCGGTAGTACCCCTGTGGGCAAGATGATCGGAGAGGCCTGTGGAAGGAATCTGGTCAGTGCCTCACTAGAGCTGGGAGGTAAGAACCCTCTTGTCGTAATGCCTTCAGCCAACATAGATAACGCTGTTGAAGGGGCATATTGGGCTGGATTTGGAACCGCGGGACAGCGATGTACTAGTCTAGGAAATTTAATTCTCCATGAGAGCATATATGAAGAATTCATGTCAAAATTCATGAAGAAGGTCTCAGAAACTAGAATTGGCGACTCAATGCGTCACGATGGGGTTCTCTATGGCTCAATGCTCTCAGAGAAATATGGAGATGACTTCCTTAAGGGATTAGAAATATGTGAATCGGATGGTGCCACCAAACTTTGGGGATCAGGGAGGATCACAAAGGACAGTCATCCGGATGGTTTTGTAGGGGACGCGAATGATGGAGTGTACATGTGGCCTCACGTTTACGAAGGGGTCAACGAAGACATGAGGTGCTTCCATGAGGAGATTTTCGGTCCCGTGGTCACAGTAGTAAAGGCCAAGGATTTCGATGACGCATTGCGTCTAGCTAATGCTTCTCCTTTTGGCCTTTCAAGTGCTTGCTATACAAATGATAGACTCGAGGCCTTTAGATTCAAAACAGGAATCAAAGCAGGAATGACTGGCATAAATAACTCGACGACTGGTGCCGAAGCACATCTGCCATTCGGAGGTGTCAAAGAGAGTGGAAATGGAAGTCGTGAGTCAGGAATATGGGTTTTGGAATCTTACTCTTATTGGCATGCGGTTAATGACGAGCTGTCCGGAAAACTGCAGCTGGCACAGATGGATGTTGAAGAAATAGAGATGGAAGAGGCAGAGGCCGATTACTCCGGTCTAGCTTAGATGAACATCTCCCCACAATCTGGACATGGGAGGCCCGGGAGCCATGCCCCTGGCATGTACCCACACTTCCAGCAAACTGAAGACTCCAGGCCGTGTTCACGCACAGACGAAGGAGGTGGGTTTCTTGATTTCAATCTTAGCTGGAAAAGAGTTGTTCAGAAGCAATTGCTTAAGGGGCCCGTCCATACCCTAGGTACAGAATTGTCATGGCCAACTGGGACAGAGAACACCTAAGCTCGCTTGGCATCAATGTCAAGCTTCCTTTGAGGAGGGGTTTTGGGAGGACTCAGAGGATAGACAACTGGTGGACTGAACCTATCTGGATGGCAACGGCATTGGCCTTGGCATTGGTCTATACTGCTCTAAGAGTTCTGGTTTGGGACGGTGGCATACATTATGATGATCACAGAGTCACTTCACCAATATTTTCCCCTGATGTACTACACATGTTACACATTACTAATCACCCTGGATGGATGAATTCTGCGATGTTGATTCTTTGGATACCATTCGGTTTCCGAGGTACTTGCTATTACATGAGGAGGGTATACCATAGAACCTTCTTCCAAAATCCAACAGGTTGTATGATAGCGAAACCTGAGTTGAATTATTCTGTTGGTTACAAGGGTGAAAGGGGGCTTTTCATACTGAACAATATTCACAGATACATGCTTTACTTGGCAATAATTATTTTGTCGATAAAATTCTACGATGTGGTACTGACGACTGATCTTGGAGGGGGCTCTAGGGGAGTCTCTATCGGTACGTTAATTCTGGGAATTGAGTCTTTCCTCCTATTCATGTACGTGTCATCCTGTCACGCATTCAGGCACATTTTCGGAGGAGGAATGGATAGATGGAGAGGTGGGGTCTCTGGAGTATTCGGTTCACTTTACAGGTCAATCAGCAGAGTCAATGTTCATCACTCGTTTTGGTTTTGGACTAGCTTGGCGATGGTTTTCTTAGGTGACTTGTTTGTGTGGGCAGTATCTGAGAACATCATCGGTGATCAGATACTTTTGGAGTGGTAGCATGGGAGAAGATTACTCTGTTCACGAGTATGATGTGCTGGTAATCGGTGCAGGTGGTGCAGGCCTGAGAGCTGCCATTGAAGCTAGTTCATCAGGTGCCACAGTTGCAATAATTTCCAAATCTATGCTTGGAAAGGCTCACACAGTAATGGCAGAGGGCGGTGCGGCTGCCGCTTTGGCAAACAAGGATGAGCGTGATTCCTGGAAGACTCACTTCCGTGATACCATGAAGGGGGGGAAGTATCTCAATGACTGGAGGATGGCTAAAATTCATGCCCAACAAGCTCCGGATCGTATCAGGGAGTTGGAGCAGTGGGGAGCAGTGTTCGACAGGACCCCCAAGGGACTAACCAGCCAGAGAAATTTTGGGGGCCACACATATCCAAGACTGGCCCATATCGGGGATGCGACAGGGCTTGAGCTGATTAGAACCTTACAGCAGAAAGGAATACACACGGGAATGGATGTTTTCATGGAATTCACCGTTAGGAAGCTATTCAAGAAAGATGGTCGAGTAACTGGCTGTTTCTCATATAGTAGGAACGATGGTTCCTTCCACGTATTCAAGGCCAAGTCCATTGTTCTCGCAACGGGAGGCGCTACCAGATGTTGGGAAGTATGTTCAGGATCATGGGAGTATACCGGCGAAGGCTTCGCTCTGGCCTACTGGGCTGGAGCTGAAATGGGCGATATGGAATTTATCCAGTTCCACCCTACTGGGATGATTTGGCCGAAATCTGTCAAGGGCATACTAGTGACTGAAGGAGTAAGGGGAGAAGGAGGAATGTTGAGGAACTCAAAGGGTGAACGTTTCATGTTCCAATATGTGCCTGAGATGTACAAGGATGAGTTTGCAGACACTGAGAAGGAGGCTCTAGAATGGGTTGACGAGGTAGTTTCTGGCAAGCTAGCCACAAAAAGAAGGCCTCCAGAGCTACTAACTAGAGATGTCGTTGCTAAAGCAATTAACAGCGAAAGGGATGCCGGAAGAGCTTCTGAACATGGGGGGGCATATCTAGACATCTCTTGGAGAGATGAGGAGGAAGTCAAGAAGAAGCTTCCAGGAATGTATCATCAGTTCAAAGAGCTCGCAGCAGTTGACATAACAAAAGAGCCGATGGAAGTAGGTCCTACTGCTCATTATGTCATGGGTGGCGTCAAAGTGAACCACGAGACTCAGGAGACATGTATCAAGGGACTTTTCGCCGCAGGAGAGGCATCAACAGGACTTCACGGAGCAAATCGCCTAGGTGGAAATTCGCTATCTGATTTGATCGTTTTTGGTAAGATAGCCGGAGAGCATGCCGCAAAATTATCCAAGGAAATAGCAGAATTCGAAGAAATATCAGATTCTGAAATCGAAGAAGTGATCGAGGAAACTCTGGCTCCTCTTCGGAGGACTGAGGGAGAGAATCCCGCCTCAGTGGTTTCTGATCTAAGGCAGATGATGCAGAATAAGGTGGGCATTATTAGAACAAAATCACAGCTAGTGGATGCTTTGACTGACCTGGACGATCTTGAGCACAGAGCAGGCAATGTATTCGGCGGTAGTGGTAAATCATACAATCCGGGTTGGCACCAATCACTAGAGATTAAAGCGATGATTGACGTAAGTAGGATGTGCACCCTAGCCGCACTGAACAGGGAGGAAAGCAGGGGGGGACATACAAGAGATGACTTCCCTAAGCCTGATCACGCACATTGGGGCAAAATCAACAGTGTTATCTTCATGAACGAAGACGGTGAGATGGAAATAAGATTTGAGTCATACCCGCCCATCCCGGCTGATTTGAGAGATTTACTAGATTCTGAAGATTTGCAAGAGGAGGATTGATTTTGCAGACAGTTACATTCAGTGTATTCCGAGGAGAGCCGGATCAAGATGGAGATCCATTTGGAAAAATGGTCGACTACACAATAGACCTAGATGAAGGAATGGTTGTACTGGATGCTATACACGCTATCCAAGCAGAGTTTGCTCCTGATCTAGCTTGTAGATGGAACTGCAAGGCAGGAAAATGTGGTTCTTGTAGTGCTGAAGTGAATGGGAAGTCCAGATTGATGTGTATGACAAGAATGGACGATATTCTTGATGAGACCCCTGAAGGAGAATCGGTGGTCATCAGACCTATGCAGACATTCCCGTTGGTCAGGGATCTAGTTAGCGACACGTCCTGGGCCTATGAGACTGATAGAAGGATCGAGCCAATTAGTGGACCGGGAGAGGTAGATTGGGAATACTACCAGCATGAAGCCGACAGAATTCAGGAATTTAGGTCATGTATAGAGTGTATGCTTTGCGTAAATACTTGCCACGTTATGAGAGAGCATCAGAAGTTTGATGAGTTTGCAGGACCTAGATTTTTTGTCAGATTAGCAAGTCTTGAGATGCACCCCTTGGATCAAAAAAGTAGGATACCTGAAATCAAGGAGGACTTCGGAATCGACTACTGCAACATTACAGGTTGTTGTAGTAGTGTATGCCCCGCAGGGATTGACATCAGGGAAAACGCAATAATTCCACTGAAAGAGAGGGTCGTTACTGAATTCTACGATCCTATCGCCATGATTGGACGAAAAATCGGGCTAAGACGCTAGACTAACTCTAGGCTTGGTAAATTTTTCAGTTTATCTCGTTTTATGACCTATAAGCGCTTGATTCCGGTTTTCTTAACGTTAGCCTTCCAGATCTTATCCGGAAGGTAAGCCGGACTGCTTGCGCCTTTGGACTCTAGAGTTCTCCAACCTTCGAAGCAGTGCACTCTATTTGTGCCCCTTTCTCTCAAATCGATGTTTGTGTGCCCTCTTCGAGCTGCCTTTAGTGCGGCCCCTCTGGGCTGACTGTTCACAAACACCTGGCTGGTGTCCTCTCCATTCTCCATCAATACGAAGTACTTCTTTCCTGACATTTTCAGCATACCTCCGCATGGATGCTAATTTATCGGGATAATGAAGTTATTGGGTAAAAAAAGCCTTACTGGGGCTCATTTGAATGTTTTTGGGATATCCGAGCTCACATTTCTGCACATGCAAGAGTCTTGGTATTTGCGACACCAGGAATCGCACGAATCGATTCTACCACATGGCGAGCTATCTCGCCCATACTATCAGCTTCAATCTTTACAATTAGGTCATAGTCTCCAAAGAGCATGTTTGCATCTGTGACGCAGTCTAGTGTCAGAGCTATTTTGTGAACTTCTGACTCGCTCCCCGGTTCAACGTTGACTAGCACATAGCCGGCGGACATAACGTTGGTAGAGGGCATTGACGAATGAATGCATCGATTGATGGTTCTGTATCTTGTCGATGGTTACTTATCATATGACCGTCCTTGTCATGTTATGGCGGAGACAATAATTGTGAGGGAATGCCGTCATGGACAGGTCAGGGTGCAGTTTGGTAACATCATCAGAGTTGATGGGGATATTATGGTAATTCCCGCAAATAATAGACTTGCTGGACGAGAGGGATTGGATGAAAGGATGCAATTAGCGGCTGGTGACGAATTGAGGGCAAGGTGTACGGAAATTGCTGTAGAGAGAAGGAAAGAAGGCAAGCAACCATGCGGAGTAGGGGAAGCTGTAAGTACCTCTGGCTACAATCTTCCCGCAGAGAATTTAGTTCATGTTGTTGCACCAGATTGCAGGAGGCCTAATCAGGATAACTTCAGGAGAGAGCTTCTAGTGAATTCTTACAATGCAATGTTTGACGAAATTTCGAAGATTGTGCCCCGGAAAACGGTAGTTACACCCCCTCTAGGGATGGACGTTTTTGCTTATCCCCACAGAGAGGGGGCGCGGATGACAATGGAAATCATACTCGACTGGATGGATGGGGAAGAGGACCCTGGGGTTGACATGGTCCTCATTGTTACTGATGAGGTTAATTTCTTGAACAATATGAAAACTGTATACCGGGAAAGCGAGGACCAGTTTCCCGGAGTGGACAGGACGAGAGATTTCAGAAAAGGCAAAATTCAGTGATGAACGACCAATGTTCTCATTAACCCTGAGAATACTATAGGGGCATGGGCAGTATTGGAAGCCAGTATGAAAGGGAGCTTAGGTCGGTCTTAGCCGGAGAAATAAACGGAGTAAGGGCTGTTACGAGATCATGCTCGGAAGCAGAGAGATCCCTTGCAATGAGGGTTACTAACAGGCCGTTTCTCGTAGTGAGAGCCCCGGGCAGTGGTTCAGAAGGAACGGGAGATTTACTGGCGCTAAGGGGTGATATATGCTTCCCAATAGAAGTAAAATCGTCAAAAAAACCTCGACTTTATCTTTCGGGAAGAACATATGACCAATTAAAATCTCTCAAAGATATGGGAGAGAGGTGTGGTCTGCTTCCACTCTATGCATACAGACTAAAGGGAGTTAGGGGGGATAGTTGGAGAATAATGAAAGTAGAGGTTTCTGGACTGAGTGGAAAGCTTCGTCACCTATCCAGAAGTATTCCCTCCCTTCCACTGACTAGGAACGGTAAGGAATTCTTAGACTGGGAGCAGGGAATGCCACTGCATAAATTCCTTTCACTTATTTGTAAATCCGATAGTGCGGTTGGGTCTTTGGAAGTAAATCAGAGCGAAATGATTTCTTCCTACATCGCATCTTAATCGAACTAGTCTCCTTTGAGATCCTTTTCCAAATCAGAAAATGACTTGTTTAATCTCTCTAGTTCTGACTTCAGATCACCAAGATTTGCCTGCTTTAGAATCCTAATTATGCTATCTCTCTCTCTACGAAGTGAATCTATATCCCTGAAGTGCTTTCTGGAGGAAGGGTTAGGCTCCCGCATATCCGTCATGGATCCACGTTGAGGTATGATGTAATGTGTGTTTTTGTGGGACGCAGGTTGAATAGGAAGGAAGTGCTGTCGCATCCATGGGAGAAGATGGAGAGGTCACAGAGACCAGTGGGTTTCCTTTCTTCTGGATATTTGTCTTAGCATTCGGGGTATACTCAAACATACTTCCAGCAGGGCTGATTATTGGACTAGCTCTATGGTATACTATGCTAATATATCTCGAGAGCTCAGGATTCCTAAAGAGATGGAATTTGGAAAGAGTAGCTGGCGTCATTCTGATGATCAGAACAACAAGGGGGCGTGTTTTCCTAGAATACATATCGAAGAATAGGAAATTCTGGAGGATTTATGGGGAGTTTTCTATCTGGCTATGCTTCTTGGTCATGTTCTCAGTTGTAGCCTTGATGGTTCTTGCTTTTGTTACATCGATTAATTCTCCTCCACAAGGCTCACTACCTGCTACGGATATCCTTTTCATCCCCGGAGTAACGAGCTTCGTACCTTTCTGGTGGCCTGCCTTGGCACTCATCTTCACCCTGCTTATTCATGAGTATAGTCACGGAATACAGGCCAGAGCACATGGAATGGAGGTTAGGAGCTTCGGACTTCTAGTTGCTGGACCCATTCCAGTAGGAGCATTCGCTGAACCTGAACAGATGGATATGGTATTAGCTCCCAGAAGAGAGAGAATGAGGCTTTTCGCTGCTGGGCCCTCGATTAATTTGGTAGCTACATTTGTTTTCTTGATTGTGATTGGCTTTCTTTCCAGTGGTTTCGTTGCTACAAATCCAGGCGTACACCCACTGGCGGTTATCGATGAGGGAGGTGCGGACGAAGCGGGTATCAAATCCTACGATATAATTACCCATGTGGACGGCAACGCAGTCACCGACTATGATTCATTTTCATCACAAATGGACTCTCTAGAAGCTGGTGATGAGGTTATTTTCACTATAATTCCATATAATAACGAAGAAAGGATTTGGGGAGAGAGTTCTGATGTACTTGTAACTCTTGGAGATAAAGCCCAATATTATCTGAATTTGTGTGATAATGATCAGGAGTGTCTGGATCGGACGGCTGATTTGTTGGAAAGTTATGGAATTGGAGAGGGTGAGGCTTTTCTCGGAGTCAATTCCCCTAGGTCAGGAACTTATCAGACAGATAGATTCTCGTTCATTTTCGAAGAGAGATACACCTTAGGCCAGAAGGCGCTGACACTATTGTTGACTCCGTTGTCCATAATGGGGACTCCCATGTCATATGATGGACAGACAATGGATCTTCACGAGAGGGGCATGATAGAAATCGATGATGGTTTCATACTATCCTCACTGGGTACTGATAACTTACTGCATCTTTTTGACTTTATTTTCTGGCTCATATGGGTAAACTTCCTACTCGGATTTCTAAATCTCCTTCCAATAATTCCCTTCGATGGGGGCCACATGCTCAAAGATGGCGCTCATTCCGTTTTATCTAGAATCATGAAAGGGAGTAATCCCCTAAGAGTTGAGAGGATTGCTGGGTCTATCGGAGGAATGACTACAGTGGTAATGTTGATTATCGTACTTATTCCTATTATGATGCTTATTGTATGATTATTCCTCTTCGTCCTTTGGAGGGAAAGTTGCATCTACCACACTAGGAATAATCAATATCGAAGCGATTACTAATCCCAGCATAGTCCAAGTCTTACTCGTAACATAGTCTGCAGAGGGAGGAGGGGAGAAGAATAATTTAGCCGCTCCAATCCATGGAATTTCCGAAGAGGCTATCCCAATTATCCATTCATCCTTCACCGCAGTAACTGGATTATTATTCTCATCTAAAAGCCCATTTCTTCCATCTTGGCCGGTAGCTGAAAGTTGGTCTATCCTACATCCATTGGTATCCTGATTATCCCCAGTTGTAAGATATCCTTCATGAGAGGGGACCCAATCATCTATCTTCAGTTCATAAACCGAGCCATGATATGAAACACAGCTATATTCAAGCGTCCAATTGATACTACTAACCCCCCTCAGGGTGGTACCTGGGACATCCCACCCACCTGTGTCATTATGGACAGCCTTCAGAAGCGCCCTGTGGATTACAGGAGTATCAGTACCCCCATTTTTACTAAACACAATTACATCCCCGTACATCCCATGAGACTTGTATCCAAAATTATCATCATTCGTGTCTGTGGCTTCAACATATGTCACTACATTTTTTCTGGCTGGATTAATTACCAGGACTAAATCACCTGGGTCTATTACGCCGATTTTTCCATCTTCGTCATGCATCATCGATCCAGATTCGACCACAACCATAGGGGGGAATGTTCCTGTTGAGAGAAACATTGCGCCTAGAAGAAGAGAGACTAGACCACCTGCAAGAAATACTTCTCTGAATACTGCACTGTTCATCTCACTCCTCCTCTTGAAATATCACTGGAGGCCTGGTAAAATCTAAGATTAAAGAAAAGAAGGCGATTAATAATAGGCTTACAGAGTCTAAATGAGGAGGATTAAAAGTAACATTTTCCGTCGACAACAGATATGCTGAAAGATCTAAGGTTTCGTGATTTATTCCCCCTATGCCAATATGTATTCCAAAGAGGGTGTTGAGGAGTAGTAGGGCGATTGCCAATGTCGAGAAAACGATTATCATTCTATTTGCCTTCTTTGTTTTGAGGATCGAGAGAGCTGGAAGGAATTCTGAAAGTTTGGAGTTTTCTGTTTGCCACCACTGACGTTGAAATTCCCTGCCTACGACTGGAGTTTTTTCGGTTAGGGAATTCTTTACAGGAGAAGCGTCTACCTTGAACCTCCTCCCTCCTCTAATCTGGTAATGATCGTATAGTCCCATAAGCCTTGATTGATATTTAGGGCCGAGAATATCTGCGGCATCTTCCGCCTCTTTCCTCCTTTTGAGGACTTCAGTCCTTGCATCCAACTCAAGTATTTCCTCCAAAGCTGTTCTTTGCGACCAAAAATAACCAAACTCAGGTAGAGTGTAGAATGAGGTAAATGACCCAACAACCAAACAGAGCCAACTGAATGGGACCAAGCTATCTTGATGTGAAGGATCTGTGGCTCCTCCGAGCATAAATAGGAAAATGAACCCCCATGCCATAGATGCACATGATAGAATTGTAGCGTAAGTTATGATTTGAAACTGGCTGTCCTTATTAGATTCCCACCACTTGGTCAGAACACCCTTCCTGGTTACCCTTCCGCGAGCCATAGCAACCACTGGACAGAGCACATATGATTAGTCACTTCCTATTTTCTGACTGATACAATTGAAGATTTTCATCCGATTGGTTCATGAGAAGACCATGTTATGGAGGTTTGATGGAAAGGAGCCCCCTGCCAGCAGTGATGGTTATTTTTATCCTAACATCTGGTTGTATGGCTAACGCTCCTGATTTGGATGGAGATGGAATTCAAGACAGTGAAGATCTGGATATTGATGGAGATGGATGGGACAATGATATGGAGCTAAATTGTACTACTGACCCTTTCACCTCCACCAGTGTTCCATCAGATATTGATGGAGACCTGGTCTGCGACTTCCTCGATAGTGACGATGATGGGGATCTTTGGGGGGACTTTACGGAGTTAGATTGCTCCACAGATCCACGAGACAATAAATCGGTTCCTGAGGATTATGATGGAGATATGATTTGTGATACACTGGATTTGGATGCTGACGGCGATGGCCTACCAAATGAGTGGGAGCAAGCCAGAGGTTTGGATTACCTGGATAGGGAAGACTACATCTCATGTCACGGAAAGTCTGAGTATTGTCTCAGAACATATGATGATTTCACATTTGCAGAGGCACACAACGCCTATTCAACTCCTGAAGATGGGGTCCTAGCTGGAATAAACCATCTAACAGGGTTACAAAGTCAGTGGGAAGGCGGAATTAGATCATTTATGTTAGATCCTCATCACCAAATGGGATCGCAAAATGAAAAGGAAGATGTGGTATTCTGTCACGGCATAGGAGTCTTTGATATGCACCCCTGCTTGTTTGGTAGTGTTGATGCTTTCTCTTGGCTTAGAACTCTTAATTCCCTTCATAATAACAGTAGTGGCGATGTTGTAAGCTTTCTTTTCGAAAACCAGATTCCCGGGGATCATCTAGAATATCTGCTAAATGTTACTGGTATTCTGGAAAAGGCCTATGTGCATGAATTGGGAGATCCATGGCCGTCGATTGGGGATTTATCCCTCTCAGGAAAAAATATAGTTGTATTTATTCAATACGAATACCAAGAGAATTATGCCGAGTTGATGTCAGCGTGGAGGCATACTTGGGATACTCCTTATGCGGAGGAAAATGCTGAGGACATGAGTTGTAATGTCGGGAGAGGTGATTCTAGTCAGCCTGTTTGGCATATGAATAACTGGTTGAGTACTTTCGGTTTATCTGACGCTAC
>CENW01060438.1_pt1 | contig 140871 bp, 145 predicted proteins | sample 530241 | NCBI WGS metagenome assembly CENW01 (sample SAMEA2619818, study PRJEB7988) | marine metagenome | isolation source: saline water (ENVO:00002010), including | reverse complement strand
GATTTTCAGTCCTCTGCTCTACCGACTGAGCTATCAGGGCAAATCAAGATTCGAAAAGTTTATATAATTAAAATTATTAATCAAGGAAGCTTGTGGAGCCCTAAGGCTCCACAAGTCATTAGCAATTTAGAATGCTACAATGTATTGTAGCGATGCCGTTTTTTGTGATTTGTTTTGAGGTGTAGTACCTTCACCAGCTTGGAATGCTTTAAAGTTAGCAAAATCCATTCTGTATTCAGCTCTAAGAACTCCACCACCTACTGCCATTTCTGGAGTAATTGTAAAACTCTCTAGAGTACCGTCATCACTTGCGTTAACAAAAGATGAGTCTAAATCATCAAAACCTAACTTAGTATCACCCTCGTCTTGGAAATATTCATATCTAACAGTTACAGACATTGTGTCAGAGATCGCTTTAGAAAGATATGTAGCGAATCCAAACCACTCTCCATCAATTGTAGAGCCTGATTTAGTTTCTTTACCATAAACACCGTTAACAGTTAAGTCAGCGAATGCTAATGGATATCCAAAGACAGCTGTGTAAGTTTGTTGAATTGTATTAGCGTCAGTTCCGTCATTACCGTAGTTCATAGCTAAGAAAAGACTACCTTGACCTACAGTTAAACCTGCAGCAGCTTCAATAATTTTCTGCTGGTCAGTTCCTTCATCATAGATGACATCAGAACCATTACTAACACCGATATATACTTCATCAGCTAACATTCCTGGTTCAAACATTGCTCTAACCCCTGTATTTTGGAAATTAATAGAATATCCAAACAAGAAGCTTCTTGTAATGTTTGGGTTGTCGCCAGGATTAATTACCTCGTTACCAAGCATTGTATCCATATGACCAACCATTACTGTAAATGGTCCGACTGGTACGATACCATATGCCTGATGTAAGAAAAATTCATTATCACTAGTACCTAAATCACCAGCCATTGCACCAAATAACGCATCTATTACAAAGAAATCGTTTGCTACACCTAATTGAGCGCTAGGAGTAAAAGTTGACTCATCGTCGCTAAAAGTATAGAAATTGTTTGCGTTATCTCCACCATTATCTCCGAAGTTTGCTGTACCTTCAGTTACAACATACCCTGAGAAGGTTAGCGGAATTGCAGAATCGGCAGCAAAAGTATTTTTAACTGGTAAAGCTAAAAAAACTAATACTAATGCAAAAATAGTTAATTTACGCATAAATATAACCCTCCTTATGGTTTATAGTTATTTTTATGCAATTAACATACCAAATTAATCATAAATTAACAATATTTTAACAAAAATTATTCTAAATCTTTACCTTTTGTCTCAGGAAGGAGTAAAAGTACTAAGAAGGCAAATATAGCAAATACGGATGCTGTCATTAGGGCTCTTCCGTTACCAATAACTTCACCGTCAAAAATAAATGCAAAAGAACTTACAGCTACGAAAGCAAATAGAGGTGGTGCAATTGCCGAAGCCCCTCTACCAACATTATAACTAAATCCCTGAGCAGTTCCTCTTGCTCGAGTTGGGAATATTTCCGCAAATATTGCACCAAATCCGGAATAAAATCCGGTTGCAAAAAAGCCTAGCAATGGAGCAATTATAAGCACTAATGCATCAAGAGATATAAATCCCAAAAATTCCTGAATCTGGACAATGTTTCCAAAAATTGGAACTAGCAAGGCAACAATCAATAAATAGGTACCAAATGTTGTCTTTCTACCGATTCTATCACTTATTAGACCAAAAGAAATACAACCCAAAATTGCTCCTATGTTAAGAGGAATAGTAAATCCAAAACCTTTTACAATTCCTAAACCTGCACCTCCCTCGGAAACAGGACTTGCCAAATAATTGGGTACAAAATAACTTAAGCCCCAATAAGATATCATACAAAAACTTGTTAGCATTGTGGCTTTAATTAACATTGATCTAATTTCTTTAGAATTAAAAATTTCAAAAAAAGTAAATTCTTGTTTTGTTTTAGTTCTTTCCTCTGCAGATTTTTTCCAAATTTCAGGCTCCTCACAAACTCTTCTAACATAAAAAACCAAAAATGCAGGTATTACACCAAGAAAGAAAAGAACCCTCCAGCTCTCAACAGGAAAGTCAGTACTTACAAAAGGAATCATGTTTAAATTAAAATCATCGACTGGTAATACAAAAGTTGCTAAAATTGCCGCAAAAATAAATCCGAATCCCCAGCCGCTTTGAACCATACCAACTACTTTGCCTCTATGTTGTTTAGGCCAACTTTCAGCAACCAAAATTTCTCCTGAAGCCCATTCGCCTCCCATTCCTAATCCAAGAAGAAAGCGGCACACTACAAAAAACCAGATATCAGGTGCGAAAGCAGAAAGCATAGTAAAAAGTGAATAAATTAAAATTGAATATGTTAAAGCTTTAACTCTACCTACGTAATCTGAAATTATACCAAAAACAATTCCGCCTAGAGCTGATGAGGCTAGAGTTATGCTGAAGAGTAAAGCTGCCTGAGTTCCAGTAATATCGAAGGTTTGGGCTATGAATTTGAACGCAAATACATATAAAAGCAAGTCCATCGCATCCAGTGTCCAGCCAAAAAAAGCTGCTATGAATGTTTTCCATTGCTTAGAATTAATATCATTCGTCCACTGGAACATCTATGAATGGTACTAAATATGCGAAAATTAGTCAATTCTATTTTATTGCATAAAATTTAAAGGTTGTTAAAATTTCAAGGTGAAAAAAGAATCTGTTTTTATTGAAACTTATGGATGTCAAATGAATGAGTATGATTCTGACAGAATAATAAATGCATTAAATGCATCTCCCACGAATGCGCCTGAAAATGCTGACATTATAATTATCAATACTTGTGCGATCAGAGAAAAAGCTGACCATAAAGCTGTAAGTGCAGTTGGTCGATACAATAAGCTTAAAAAAAATAACCCCGAACTCATAGTTGGAATGTCTGGGTGTGTAGCTCAACTTTATGGGAAAAAACTTTTAAAAGATATGCCATATTTAGATTTTGTTCTGGGCCCCAGGGGAATACCAAAAATTTCAAAGATCATTAAAGATATCAGAAGTGAAAATAACAATCGTCCTATTGAAACATCTATGGATGTACAAGATGTATTTGATATAACTCCATATCATAAAAAAGATAAAGTCGCAGGTTTTGTATCAATCCAACAAGGGTGTAATAAAAAATGTGCATATTGTATAGTGCCCACAACCAGAGGTAGTGAGATTAACAGACCAATAGATGAAATAATTTCAGAATCTAAGTATTTAGTTGAATCAGGTGCCAAAGAGATAACCTATATTGGGCAGACTGTAAATTCTTGGAAACATAATAAATTAAGATTTCCAAGCTTGCTAGATAATCTTCAAGAAATTGATGGGCTTGAAAGAATTAGATTTACTACATCGTTTCCAAAAGATATAAACCAGAATATGATAAACTCTATGAAAAATAATAATAAAGTATGCAAACAACTTCATCTACCAGTACAGTCAGGCTCTAATAAAATTTTAAGAGAGATGAGCAGAACTTATTCAATTGAATGGTATAAACAAAGAATTGAAATGTTAAGAGATTTAATACCTGACATAGCTTTATCCACGGATATTATTATAGGATTTGGCTCAGAAAGTGAAAAAGATTTTGAAGAAACAATGGATTTAATAAATCTTATTGAATTCGATACTGTTTATTCTTTTAAATATTCTGTTCGCCCTGGTACACCAGGTGAAAAAATGGAATATCATGTTCCAGACGATAAAGCTTCAAAAAGATTATCCATTCTTCAACAAAGACAAAAAGAAATTACTTTCAAAAAAAATTGTGATAATATTGGAACCATTAAAGAAGTTTTAATTGAAGGTTATAGTAAACAAAACAAAAATGATCTGTATGGAAGAACAACTCACAATAAAGTAGTAAATATAAAAAATTTAGACGATTATAATATTGGAAAGCTAATTAACGTAAAAATTACTGAAGCTACACAGAATTCTTTGATTGGTGAACAAACATAAATTGAAATTATTTAATGGTGTATCAATTATTGGTGCAGGTCTAGCTGGTTGTGAAGCAGCCATACAAATTTCAAAGAAAAATATTCCTGTTCGAATTTATGAAATGAAACCCATAAAATTCACGGAGGCACATAAATCGCCTAACTTTTCCGAACTAGTATGTAGCAACTCTCTAAAATCAGATTCGCTAGAAAAAGCAGCTGGGATATTAAAGAATGAAATGTTAAGTTTAGGGTCAATTGTTCTTGAAGCAGCGTTAAAACATAGGGTATCCGCAGGTGGTGCTCTGGCGGTAGATCGTGAAGAGTTTTCTCAATATATAACAAATAAAATAAAGAACAACAAATTTATAGAAGTTATTAATGAGGAATTCACTACAATCCCATCAGATGTTGATAAACCACTTATAATTTCAAGTGGTCCTTTAACATCAACCAATCTCTCCAAAAGTATAGAGGAATTCATTGGTGTTAAATCTTTAGCATTTTATGATTCTATATCTCCTATTGTCCTATATGATTCACTTGATAAAAACCACTTTTTTAGAGCTTCTAGATATAATGAGTCAGAAGGAGATTATATTAATTGTCCACTAAACAAAGAAGAATATAAAAATTTCATTTCTGAATTAATTAAATCGGAAAAGACTGAGTTTCATAGCTTTGAAAAAATAAAATATTTTGAAAGCTGTTTGCCTATTGAGATTATGGCGGCTAGAGGTGAAGATACTTTAAGATTTGGGCCAATGAAGCCAGTCGGTTTAACTGATCCTAATTCAGGAAAGAGACCTTATGCTGTAATCCAGCTCCGAAAAGAAAATCAAAATGAATCAATGTGGAACATTGTAGGTTTTCAAACGAAAATGAAAATAAATGAGCAAAAAAGAGTTTTTAAATTAATACCCGCATTCAAAAATATTGAATTTTTAAGGTTTGGAAGTATTCATAGAAATACATATTTAAATTCACCTGGAAAACTCGAAAACACCTTACAATCAAAGAAAAATAAAAACATCTTTTTTTCTGGACAATTAACCGGTGTTGAAGGCTATACTGAGTCATCTGCAATGGGTATAGTCGCAGGAATAAATGCTGCTAGAGTTTTTAAAAATCTCAAACCTGTTCAATTTCCACTAACTACCGCAATCGGTACTTTGCTTGATTATATTTCTAAAGAAGACAAAAAGGACTTGCAACCCATGAATATAAATCTTGGATTATTTAATGTTGAAAAACCAAAAAAAAATATAGCCAGCATATTGAACAGTTCTAAAATCGATATTTCCAATATCATTCAAACAATAAAATAGAAGATAAGTTTCTTTAATGTTATTATTTTTTATGGATTTTCAAAATATAATTTTGAAGTTACAAGAATTCTGGGCCAAAGAGGGTTGTGTGATTTTGCAGCCATATGATCTAGAAAAAGGTGCAGGAACCTTCCATCCAGGAACTTTTTTGAGATGTTTAGGTAAATCAAATTGGTCAGCAGCCTATGTTGAACCTTGTAGAAGACCCACTGATGGGAGGTATGGAGAAAATCCTAATAGACTCCAACATTATTATCAATTTCAAGTCATTATTAAGCCATCGGTTGATAATATCCAAAACCTATATTTAAGCAGCTTAGAATTTTTAGGAATTAATACTAAAAAACATGATATTAGATTTGTTGAAGATGATTGGGAGTCACCTACTCTGGGAGCCTGGGGTTTGGGCTGGGAAGTCTGGCTAGATGGAATGGAAATTACACAGTTTACGTATTTTCAACAAGCAGGTGGTTTTGATTTAGATCCCATCACAGTTGAAATTACATATGGTACTGAAAGGATTGCAATGTATTTACAAAATGTCTCGAGTGTTTTTGATTTAAATTGGTCAAAAGATGTAAAATATAAAGATATTCATCATAGAACTGAGTATGAGTTTTCTAAATATAATTTTGAGCTTGCAGATATTTCAATGTTAAAAAGATTTTTTAGTGACTCTAAAAAAGAATGCTTGAACTTACTAAATAAAGGTCTTCCACTGCCCGCCTATGACTATTGTATGAAATGTTCTCATTTATTTAATCTATTAGACGCAAGAGGAAGCATAAGCGTAACAGAGAGAGCTAGGTATATTTTAGAGATAAGAGAGCTAGCCAAAAATTCAGCTAACCTATACATGGAAAAATATGAAAAATAAAAATTTAGAATTTTTTTTAGAAATCTATATGGAAGAAATTCCTGCCAGACTGGTTAATGACTTATCCTCGCAACTTAAAAATAATTTTGAAGTTTTAATGAATGAAAGAGGTATTAGTTTTTCACATATTCAATCATATGGAACCCCCATGAGACTAGTTTTATTCATTAACGGTCTGAAAAATAAAACTGATGATAAAAAATTAGAAATATGGGGCCCACCAGAAAATATATCAATTTCAAATCAAAAAAAATTTTTAAAACCTGCAGAATCATTCATCAAAAAAAATAATATTAATAAAAGAGAAATTCAAATAAAAGAAAGAAATGGAATGAATTTTTTATATTGCAAAAAAATAATAAAAGGCACTAAAAACCAAGATAATCTCAAACAAATTACAATTGAGTCAATATCTAAAATAAAAAATAAAAAGTTTATGAGGTGGAGTGACAAAAATTTTGCATTTATTAGACCAATAAAAAATATATTTGCGAATATGGATAAAAAATTTATAAAGATAAATTTTATGAAAATACCATCAGAGAACAAAATCATTGGACATCGATTTTCTCAAATGTCTGATAAAAAAATTAAATCATTTGATGATTATTTAAATTTTTTAAAAAAAAGTGATGTTATCTTAGATTTCGAATCCAGGAAAAAGAAAATTTTAGATGAAATTAAAAAAATTGAGAAAAAAGAGAAGGTATATGTGAATTCTGATATAGATTTGATTAATCATGTATCTAATCTAACCGAACATCCCAGGGTCCTAATGGGAAGCTTTGATAAGAGTTTTTTAAAAATTCCAAAAGAGGTAATAAATTCAATAATGAAAAATCATCAAAAATATTTTTCGGTATATTCGACTTCAAAAATGAGTAGTCTTGTTTCTAAGTTTATATTCGTAGCAGGATCTCCATATTTAGATAACAATAAAGTTGTTAAAGGTAATGAAAAAGTATTAGCCGCGAGATTAAATGACGGAAAGTTTTTTTATGAAGAAGATATTAAAAGTGGTCTTGAGAAAATAAGAGATAAAATTGATCATATTACTTTTATTGAAGGCATTGGGAGTTATGGTGATAAAGCTAGAAGGGTTGGCAAATTGGCTTTAAAAATTAGAGATATGCTAGGTTTAAATATAGATGTGGACGATATTATAAAAACATCAGAGCTGTGTAAAGCAGATTTGGCATCGCAAATGGTATTCGAATTCCCAGAACTTCAAGGAATAATGGGAGGGTACTACTATCTCAATACAAATAAAGATATTGCGAATTCTATTACAAGTCATTATTTGCCAAAAACTAGAGATGATAGCTTACCAAAGGATAATTTATCAAAAATCATTAGTATTTCAGATAAATTAGATACTATTTGTTCGGCATTCCATATGAGGCTTTTGCCCACAGGAAGTTCTGATCCTTATGGACTTAGAAGGTGTTGTATAGGTATAATTAGAATATTAGAAGAGCTAGATGTAAACATAGATTTAATTGAAATCTTTAAAGAATCATTCTCAAATATTGAGAAAAAAGTAGATATTGATAATAAGGAATCTTTAGATAAGGTTAAGTTATTTTTTACAGAAAGAATAAAAAACTATTATGTAGAAAGTGGCTATAGTGTAAATATTTTGAATGCAGTAGTTTCAAACTTTAATTCTTTAGACATAGTAAAAATTAAAAAGAAGATATCAGTCATTAAGAAGCTAAATGGTACTAAAGATTTGACAAAAGCTTCAGAAATATTTAAAAGACTTAAAAATATAATTAAAGATAACAACTCAACAAATATCAACCAAAAGTTATTCCAAAATAAATATGAAGAGAATGTCTACTCTGAAATCTTAAGAATTGAAAAGCTTTTTAAAACTATTCCAAATTATGACGAATCTGAAAAATGTTTGAAAGAGATTATTAAATCTTCTTCAACTTTATCCAATTTTTTTGATAATGTTATGGTTATGGATAAAGAAAAGATTATTAGATCAAATAGATTAAACCTTTTGACAAGTTTTAAAAAATTAATTTCCGGGGTTGCGAACTTCTCGGTTTTATAAATATGGAGGATATTTAAACTATGGCACCTATAAAAAAATCTAATTCATATCTTTATTTCTTTGGAAATAAAAAATCTGAAGGTAAAGGAACAATGAGAGAAATTCTTGGCGGCAAGGGTGCTGGTCTGGCCGAAATGACAGAAATAGGTATAAATGTACCTCCTGGTTTTACCATATCTACTGAGGTATGCGATATTTTTTATAAAAACAAAAAATCTTTGCCAAAAAAAATCATTGAGGAAACGGAAAAAAATATAATTAAATTAGAAGCCATGACTAATAAAGGATTTGGTGATCCTATTAATCCATTATTAGTTTCTGTAAGGTCAGGAGCCATGTTCTCAATGCCGGGCATGATGGATACTATTCTAAATCTTGGATTAAACGATAAAACAGTAAATGGAGTAATAAAAAAAACCAAAAATCCCAGGTTTGCATGGGATTCATATAGAAGATTTATTCAAATGTTTTCGGATGTCGTTTTGAAAGTTGAAAAAGAGTTATTTGAAAAAAAACTCGAGGCATTAAAAAATAAAAAAAATGTAAGACACGATGTAGATTTAGATAGTAATTCTTTAAAGCAACTAGTGGGTGAATTCAAAAAAATTGTTAAGTCAAAAACTGGTAAAAATTTCCCACAAGATCCAAAAGATCAATTAATCAAAGCAATTAATGCTGTTTTTCTATCTTGGAATAACGATAGAGCAATTTTTTATAGAAAACAATATGATATTCCTTCTGAAATAGGAACTGCTGTGACTGTCCAATCGATGGTTTTTGGTAATATGGGAAACGATTGTGGAACTGGCGTTGGTTTTACACGTGACCCACTTTCAGGTGAAAAAGAATTGTTTGCAGAATATTTATTAAACGCTCAGGGTGAAGATGTTGTAGCTGGAATTAGAACTCCAAAAAATATTAAAACCATGCAAAGAGAATTAAGAAGGGTGCATTCACAAATAGAAAATACTGCAAAGATATTAGAAAGACATTTTAGGGATATGCAGGACTTTGAATTTACTATAGAAAATGAAGTCCTTTATTTACTTCAAACAAGATCAGGAAAAAGATCAGGTATAGCCGCTGCAAAAATTGCATGTGATATGGTTAAGGAAACATTAATTTCAAAAGAAGAGGCAGTTCTCAGGGTGGAGCCTGAGCATCTTGAACAATTCCTTTTTCCAATTTTTAATCCTGAGGACAAGAAAAAATTTGATATTATGACACGGGGTCTAGCGGCATCACCCGGAGCTGCTTCCGGTAGAGTAGCACTTGACGCCCAAACTGCAGTAGAATTAGGAAAAAAGGGGAAAAGAGTCATTTTGGTAACTCAAGAAACTAGTCCCGACGACATTCACGGAATGGCAGCTGCTCACGGATTATTAACAGCGAGAGGAGGTCGAACAAGCCACGCTGCTGTTGTAGGAAGACAAATGGGAAAAGTTTGTGTCGTAGGAGCTGAGGAAATTAAGGTTAATATTAAAGATAGAAATTTTAGTGTTGGAAATAAGATTATTAAAGAAGGTGATTATATTTCTATAGATGGTTTTGAAGGAAAAGTTTTTTCAGGAGATATCCCGGTTGTTGCTTCAGAAGTAATCCAAGTTATGCAAGGAAATATGAGAGAAATTGCTTCTGAAAGATATAATATTTTTTCAACTATTTTAAAATGGGCTGATTCGTTTAGAACGCTCGATATTAGAACTAATGCTGATGTACCAAGTGATGCAGCTACAGCAATTAAATTTGGTGCAGAGGGAATAGGTCTTTGTAGAACTGAACATATGTTTTTTGCTGAGGATAGGATAAAAATAATGCAAGAAATGATTCTATCAGAAAGTGAAAAAGAACGAATTAAGCATTTAGATAAATTAAAAGCAATGCAAAAAGAGGATTTTATAGGTCTTTTCACGGCTATGCAAGGGTTTCCATGTACAATAAGATTATTGGATCCTCCTTTACATGAATTCCTTCCTAGTAGAGAGGAGCTTATGCTGGAAATAAAAGAAATGGAAGTAAGAGGCGAAAATAATGACGTCCTTTTAGAAAAAAAGAATCTTTTAGAAAGAGTAGAAGAGTTACACGAATTTAATCCAATGTTAGGGCTAAGAGGATGTAGGCTTGGAATAACAATGCCAGAAATTACGAAAATGCAATCTCAAGCTATTTTTGAAGCTGCGATTGAAGTAGAAAAAAAGAAAATAAAAGTTAAGCCTGAGATAATGGTTCCACTTGTTGGGATGGTAACAGAATTTAAATATCAAAAAGATATAATTGAGGCCGTAGCTAAAGAAAAACTTGGTAAGAAAAAAATTAATTATACTATTGGAACAATGATTGAGGTTCCTAGAGCAACTGCTGTAGCAGACGAGATCGCTAAAGAAGCAGAATTTTTCTCTTTTGGGACAAATGATCTAACTCAAACTGTATTTGCATATTCTCGAGATGATGCAGCAAAGTTTATCAATAAATATTTAGAAACCCGGGTATCAATAGATGGTAAAGATTCTGATATATTAGAAAAGGATCCGTTTACGAGTATTGATAGAAATGGTGTTGGTGAATTTATGAAAATTGGTCTATCCAAAGGAAGAAGTACGAGAAAGGATTTAAAAGTAGGGATTTGTGGAGAGCATGGTGGTGACCCTTCTTCAATAGAGTTTTGTCACCAAATAGGCTTAGATTACGTAAGTTGTTCCCCTTTTAGAGTTCCAATTGCTAGGCTGGCTGCAGCAAGAGTAGCATTATCTAAATAATATTTAACTAGTTTGCTGTAGCAGAAGCCCTTACCTCTCTTACTACTGTAATTTTTACATTCCCAGGGTAAGAAACTTCTTCTTCTATTTTTTTAGCAATATCATGTGATAAAATTGTTGCTTCATCATCGTTAACTTTATCACTTTGGACCATAACCCTTACCTCTCTGCCTGCTTGTATTGCGAAACATTTATCTACCCCATTAAATGAAGAAGCAATTTCCTCTAATTCTTTAACTCTTTTTACATATGATTCATATGATTCTTTCCTAGCTCCAGGTCTTGCAGCTGAAATAGCATCAGATGCTTGAACTAATAAACAATAGAGGCTATCCGGATTATCTGTATGAGAAAGTTCAACAGCGTCAATAACCTCTTTGGGTTCATTAAATTTTTTAACCAAATCTCCTCCGATATCGACATGATTCCCTTCTATTTCGTGATCTACAGCTTTACCAATATCATGTAATAAGCCAGCACGTTTTGCCAATTTAGGATCTAAACCAACTTCCGCTGCTAAAACACCACATATTTGGGCAACCTCAAGTGAATGATCTAATATATTTTGAGAATATGAGGTTCTATATTTCATCTTTCCGACAAGGCTAACTAAATCGGGATGCATATTGCTAATACCTAATTCTAATATGGCTTCTTCGCCTAACTTATTAATCTCTTTATCTAATTGTGATTGAATTTCATCAACGATTTCTTCAATACGTCCTGGATGGACTCTTCCGTCATCCAATAGTCTTTTAATAGCTCTTGAAGCGACTTCTCTTCTTAAAGGATTGTGTGATGAGACTGTTACAACTCCGGGTGTATCATCAATTATAATATCAACACCCGTTTTTAATTCTATCGCACGAATATTTCTTCCTTCTTTACCTATTATCCTTCCTTTCATATCGTCACTTGGCAAGTTTACTATTGAGGCAGTTTTTTCTGAAGTGTAAGATGCTGCATATTTTTGAATTGCTAAGGCTATGATGTTTTTTGCTTTTGATTCCGCATCATCATTTATGTTTTTCTCAATCTCTTTTATTTTTCTAGCAGATATTATTTTTGCTTCATTCTCCACAACTTTTATCAGCTCCTCTTTAGCTTCCTCTCTAGATAATCCAGCTATTGTTTCAATTTTTAATTTTGCGTCTTCCAGAATCGTTTCTAACTCTTTCTCACGATTTCTATATTTAGACATTAAATCTTCACAAGACTTTTCTCTCATCTCTATCTGAGCTTCTTTTCTAGTAATTTCAGTCAATTGATTATCAATTGTTTTTTCTCTATCTACTAACTCAGTTTTTCGTAATTCTATATCTTTTTCCATTTTTTCAACTTCAGTTTTAATTTTTTTAGTATGGGAATCTTTAAAATTTTTAACTTTTTTTTCTGTATCCTTAATAAGCCTATTAGCCTTATTCTTAGCGCTACTGATTATTGATTGCGCTTTAATTTCCTTATCTTTTATATCTTTGATTAATTTAAACCTAGCAAGAAACCAAAGGAATGCGACTCCGGTCAAAAAAACTAAAAAATATATTCCAATATCAATTAAATTCATAATTATCCTCACTTATATTTTTATTTAAAAAAATATTACCAATCTCAATATCATATTTATTTGTCACTGCATAAGAAGGAAAATAAGAGTCGTTGCCTATCAAAGAAATTAATTTATTCTTATCAACCTCTTCTAAAGCCTTATCATAATAACCCTTCCCATAACCTATTCTTTTATTATTTTTATCAATTGCTAAACATGGAACGATGATAAAATCTAAATATTTTACATCAACTACAGTGGAACTAGATGGTTCCGGAATATTATATTTCCCTATAATTAATTCACTTAAATCGTTTACTAAATAAAAGTTTAATTTATCACCATTTATTTTTGGAAAAAAAATTCGTTTACTTTTATTGAGCAAGTGAAAAAAAATCTTATTAACGGAAATCTCATATTTTGTAGCAGAATATAATGCGATGGATTGAAAATTTATTGATTCCAAAAAATTAATGCAATTAGCAATACATTCATCAGAATCAATTTGATTAGATCTAAAATTATTATTTAAAACTCTTTTTCTCAATCCATTTTTATCAAATTTTTGATAAGATTGATTCAATTCTTTTGAAATTTTCATTTTTTTCCTCAGTTAGGGAAAGAACTTCAAAAACAGAATTAATTAAAAGTAAAATAGAGATGTCAGACTGAGAGAATTTATTTGGTTCTAATTTTAATTTTCTATATTCATCATTTATGTAATTTTCAATCTTTTTAACCATGATATCATCACAGTTAGTTTCAAATTCCAATTTTCGATTAACAAAATCTAAATTTATCTCTCTCACTAAACATCTATATTTTTTACAACTTCATCTAACTCCGATAAAACTAAAGTTAGCTCATGCTTGTAAAAATTATTTTTTGTTTCTAGAGTCTTAATGTTTTCTTCGTACTTCATAATTTCATGTTCAAGACTCTTTATTCTTTCTTTTAATTTGTTTTTTTCTATGTTCGTATCCTTAACTTTACTATCAAGGATATCAATGATATCCATGATATAATTCTATCGAATACTTTAAAGTTTACAAGTAATGAAATGATTGACAAAAAAATTATAATAGAACTAGAATCAGCTGAAGCAGAAATTCAGCGCATTGATGCATCTTTGTCCTCAAAAGACATAGATTCTAAGGATATTAGGGATTTATCCAAAAAAAGAAATGAGATATCAGGAGTTGTAGAGCTATATAAAGAATATAAAAATATTTTAAAATCAATCTCTGAAAATGAAGAATTGCTTAATGAACCTGATTTTAAGGAACTGGCGAATGAAGAAATATCCGAATTGAAACTAAATTTGGTAAAGGTAGTTGAAAAAATCAAAGATGAGACTAAACCAGTTGATCCTCTAGATAAAAAAGATGTAATTTTAGAGATAAGGGCAGGAGCCGGAGGAGATGAAGCCGCACTCTTTGCTTCAGACTTATTAAGAATGTATTTAAGATGTTCTGAAAGGAAAGGATGGAAAACAGAAATAATAAATAAAAATGATATTGGATTAGGTGGTATAAAAGAAGCAATTGTTTCAATTTGCGGAAAAAATATATATAAATATATGAAATTTGAAAGCGGCGTTCATAGAGTTCAGCGTGTACCAGAAACCGAGACTAGCGGTAGAGTTCATACATCCACGGCAACCGTTGCAATTCTAGCTGAAGCGGATGAAATTGAAGTTGAAATTAATGAAAAAGATTTAAGAATAGATACATATAGAGCCTCTGGTGCAGGAGGTCAGCATGTAAACAAGACTGATTCGGCAGTTAGGATTACACATCTACCTTCTGGAATTGTTGTACAAAACCAAGACGAAAAATCTCAAAATAAAAATAAACAGAAAGCGATGAAAATTTTAAGAGCTAAAATTTTAAAAGTAGAAGAAGATAAGAAATTTAATGATATGTCACAAACAAGAAAATCACTTGTAGGTGGAGGCGATAGAAGTGAAAAAATCAGAACTTATAATTTTCCACAAGGGAGAGTTAGTGATCACAGAATAAATTTAACTCTTCACAAAATTGATGAAATCCTAGATGGTAATCTAGATGAACTTAACAAAGAATTGTCTAAAAATTATTACGAGGAAGCCTCTGGTTTATGATGTTAATAATCTCTCCACTATTTCTATTGTCATTCATCACTAATATTTTATATTCCATCAATGGTAATCTAAATTATTCAAAAATATCAAGAATCCTGCTAATTTTTGCACTAATTGGGCAAACGTTCTTAATTTTAAATGGCAAAATCTTAATTGAATCAAAAACACTGGAGTCAAATTTATTTGTCTCGTCATGGATTGTGGGGATCTTTAGCATTATTGTATTAAGAAGATATATTAAGAATCTATATACACTTTTCGTATCCCCAGCATGTTTTCTTTTATCAGTACCAATAATTTTTGATGGTAATTTAGAATCAACTGTATTTAGTAATAAAATTTTAATACTTCACGTAATGTCAAACTTCATATCACATACTTTAATATTAATAGCTTCAATTATTGCATTTCTATACATATATCAGCATAAAAATATTAAAATGAAAATAATCAATCAAATTGATAAATTACCTAGCTTATCCACATTAGAGAAAATACTTTTTTTAATTTTATGTACATCTTTTCCGATTATGACTCTTGGATTTTCCTTAGGATTTATTTTGTCGAAAGAACAAATTGGAACTTATTGGTTTGGATCAGTTTCAACAATTTCAGTTCTTTCATGGACAGTTTTCTTTTTTATAATTCAGATAAGAGCTTTCTTTGGTTTAAGTGGTTTAAAAATATCATATTTTATTATTTTTGGATTTTTTACAATAATATTAGGATATATAGCAATGTATTATCTAGAGCTTCCGTCTCACACGTTTTTATAAAATTAGCGGCCAAAAGGCCGCTAACTTAATTTTAAAGCATATTGTGTCCACCGTTCATACTAATATTGGATCCAGTTATCCAAGATCCAGCTGTTGAACAAAGATATAAAACTGCTAATGCGACTTCATCAGGATATCCAAATCTGCCCAAAGGAATTTCATCTTTAATTCCTGCTAATAAATCTGCGGGAACTGTGTGTAACATATCAGTTTCAACGAAACCGGGTGAAACAGTGTTAACTCTTATATTATCTTTTGCTAACTCTCTAGCTAAGCTTTTTGTAAAACCATACATACCACTTTTGGTCGCAGCATAATTTGATTGACCTATATTTCCAGTTTCTCCTATAATGGACGAAATGGACACTATGGAACCGAAATTATTATCACGCATATGTGGCACACAGGCTTTAGACATATTGAACAATGCACCTAAATTTGTATCAATTACCTCTTGCCATTCTTCTTGAGACATTCTACTAAAAGTAATGTCCCTATTGATTCCGGCATTATTAACCAAAAAGTCAATTTTACCAAATTTCGAAATTGCCTCTTCGCCCAATGCTAGACATGATTCAAAATCCTTAACATCTGCTTGCACAACGATAGCTTCTCCCCCAAGCCCCTCGATTTCTTCAGCTGTAATCTCAGCTGCTTCTTTATTACTGACATAATTCAAAACCATTTTTGCCCCTGCCTCAGCAAAAGCTAAAGCGCATTGCTTTCCAATACCTCTTGAGCTACCTGTGACTACGGCAACACGGTCTTTTACGTCATACATCATTTCAATCATTATGATTCCTCCCTAAATTGCATTGGTTAATTTTATACAAAAAAAGATTAATAATCTACAATATAATGTTTACCAAATAAAAAATCATAAATATACTAAACTCTATGACAAAATTTATAAAATCACATGGTCTAGGAAATGATTATATTGTTATTGACGGAAAAGATACTAATTATTCTTTGACCAAATCACAAGTTAAAAAAATATGTCATAGAAACTATGGTATAGGATCAGATGGAGTCTTATTGCTTTGTAAAAGCAATAAAGCTGACTTCGGATTAAAAATTTTTAATCCTGATGGTTCACAGGCGGAAAAAAGTGGCAACGGTCTTAGAATATTTTCAGCCTTTTTATATGAATATAAAAAGATTAAAAAAAATAAAAAAATTACAATTGAAACGCAAGGTGGATTAGTGGCGAGTGAGTTTGTCAAAGAGATAGCTGGGAAAAAATACATTAAAGTTGATATGGGTAAAGCAATATTTGAACAAAAAAAAATCCCTGTAAAGGTAAAAAGTACTGATGAGTATTGTATAAACAAAATTATAAAATTGGGAAATAAAAATTTTATTTTCAATTGTGTGTCTGTAGGTAACCCTCATTGTGTTATTTTTTCGAATAAAATATCTGCTGATCTTGCTAAGAATTATGGGTCAAAGATTGAAGTGCATAAATATTTTCCAAATAGAATAAATGTTCAATTTGTGAAAATAATAGATAGAAATAATGTGCAAATAGAAATATGGGAAAGAGGAGCAGGATATACTTTAGCTTCAGGAAGTAGTTCATGTGCAGTTGTATCTGTAGGTTTTAAACTTGGCCTATTAAATAATAAGGTAAAAGTTAAAATGCCAGGGGGTATTTTAAAAATATCAATAAGTGATAATAACCAATTACAGATGGAGGGTCCGGTGGAAAGAATCTGTGAGGGAAAAATAGATATATAGTAAATGTATAAAATTATTAATAGTAAATATATATGGTGCCCAATTAATGGAATATTAAAAGATCATTCAATTCTTATTAAATCAAATAAAATTCATAGAATAGACCAATACAAAAATCTTAATATATTAAAATATAAAAAGATAAACTTAAAAAATTCAATTTTGATGCCAGGATTGGTAAATTCACATATACATTTAGAATTAAATTGGGTTAAAAAAAAGTTAAAGTATTCTTCTGAATTTACAGATTGGTTGAGCCAAATAATCGATTTAAAAAAAGTATTGAGTAGAAACAAATTAATTAAAGAATCAATTAAACAAGCGATTGAAGAATGTAGTAGCTGTGGAGTTACAACAATTGGTGAAATAGCATCATATAATGGATTAGACATATCAATAATAAAAAAATCCGGTTTGAGATGTTCATATTTTTATGAAATAGCAAATTCAAATTCCTTAAATTTTGAGAAAAATATATTGAAAATTGAAAAAAAAATTAATAAAAACAGTATGATTGAACTTAAGGTCTTCCCACATTCAATTTATTCATTAGATACCATCACATGGAAGAAATGTAAAAAGTTTTCAACCAAAAACAAATTAAGTATTTGTACCCACTTATCTGAAAGTCGAGAGGAGATAAAATTTATTAAAGGTAAAAAAAATAAATTTGATAATATGATTTTTAAAAAATTAAAGAATGCTCCAAAAGTTAAAAGAAAATCCACCTTTACCCCTCTAAAATATTTAAAGGGTCTGGGAGTTGTAAATAAAGATTTAACTTTAGTGCATATGAACAATCTCTCTAATGAAGATAAAAGTATAATAAAAAAAAATCATTTAAAAATTGTTTTATGTCCGAGAAGCAACCTTTTTTTAAATGAGAAATTACCAGACTTGAAATTTTTTTTAAACTATCATTCAACTGGTTTAGGGACTGATGGTCTTTCAAGTAATGATGATTTAAATTTTATAAACGAGATGAGCTTTTTATATTTGAATTCAAAGAAGTTAAAGGTAAAAAATTTAAAAGAAAAAATATTATCAATTTCAACTATCGGTGGTGCTAAATGTTTAGGGCTAGATAAAAAGATTGGCTCAATAGAAATAAATAAAAGAGCTGATTTAATAGCTTTTGAAATTAAAGATCAAAATCCTTTTGATTCTATAATATTTAGAGAGGGAAAGAATATTAGTTTTAAAATGATTGATGGAAAAATCAAAAAGTTTCAATAATATCCAATTTTGGCAACTCATCTAAAAGACCTTCTTTTTTTGCCTTCGAATAGAAATAATTTAAGCCATGTATGCCTCTAGTATTTATATCAACAGTGTCGCTGTTTACATACATTAAAACAAATTCTTTGGCTATATCTCTCGAAACTCCACGTCCAAACTTCATAGAATAATCAAGTGCCTCCTCGACATTTGCCAAAGCATATTTAATACTTGACTTAATAAGCTGAGATATCTCATTTTGTTCGTTGTTTGATAAACTCCTGCTAATGATATTAAGGCCGAGCGGTATAGGATAATCACATTCATCAGCCCAAAGTCGAGGTAAATCAAGAATTATTTGAAAACCTGATTCTTTATAGGTTACTTGACCCTCATGAATTATTAGCCCAGCATCAATTTCGTCGTTTTCGATAGCAGGAACAATTTCGTCAAAATTGAGCTCTATAAAATTTGCATCTTTTAGATAAAGTTTTAAAAGTAAGAATGCAGAAGTAAGTTTACCGGGTATCCCAATTTTAGTTTCGCTACTTATTTTGATATTATCTTTTGCTACAACTATTGGTCCATAATTATCACCCATGCTTGCCCCACAATCCATGATTCTGTATTTATCTTGAATTTGAAGATAAGCATTAGCGGATACTGCTGTTGTATGAAGCTCAGAATTTATAGCCATTTTGTTTAGGGTTTGAATATCCTTAATCACATGATTAAATTCATACTTTTTAGAGCTTACAATTCCAGAAGTTATTCCATAAAACATGAAAGCATCATCTGCATCTGGACTATGTCCTAATAATATTTCTTTTTTAAAAATTTTTGACTCCTAAAATATTTTAACGTTTATTAAAAAAAAAGTAAGATGTTCATTTATTAAATTCACTTCTTTCTAATTTGGTAATTTTTTTTGCTAAATCTAGAAATAAATTTATACCTTTTCTATGTTTAGAGGTAAATTCATAGACTATTCTTTCTTTCAAATAAGTTTCAATATTCATTTTATCTATATCAACTTTTTTTAAATCAAGTATATAAGTGACAATATTATCAATATTTTCTATGCCTTTCAAATATGAATTTTCTAAAGAGACTATAAGATCATTGTCAGGTTTTTTAATATAATTATATGACGCAAAAGTAAAAGGCAAAGACGTTTCATTGAACCAAAGGTCTGAGAGATCAAATATTTTAACACCTGCGGGCCTAGAATATGTTAATTCTAGACCTAAATCACCTATTACAACATAACCGCAATCACTGTCCAAAGTCATATTTTTAGATGGTGAGTAATAACTAAACTTTGGAGTAGTTTTAACAAATTCATTGAACAGAACTTTAACTAATAGATTTGAACTTTTTGAACGAGAATCAAGAAACATTGTTTTAATTTCTTTCAATTCTCCCCTACTTATTATTATAACACTATCAACTTTTCCATTAGCGCTTATACATTTGTTTTCCAGTGAAAAAATATTCTTATTTCCAAGATGATCAGCTATTGGTAAGAGGCTGATATCTACTTTATTAAGGTTTAATGAGTTTAGTGTTTCGGATGGATTAGAAAAACTTATATTAACACTATGCTCTTTAAGATAATAAGTAAGAGGTAAAGAATTTATAAATGGAACTGTGCCTACAATATTCATAACTAAAATTTGAAGTCTTCAAAAGACCATTTCTTGGGTGTAAAAATTGATTTATGGATTTCTAGGGCGTACTCATCTGACATTCCGGCAATAAAATCCAAACAACTAACAGAGTGAACTTTTGATGTGCATTTATAAACATTTTTAAGTCTATTGGGGTCATCATGAAAAAATATATATAGATCAGATAGGATTTTTTTAGCCTTATCAAAGTTTTTTCTTAAAATCTCATGGAAATAAACCTTTTCAAACAGAAAATCTCGCATAAGATTAAGGTTCTCCTCTAATTGATCAGAAATAGTTACTTTTTTAAAATTAGATTTAGTAGTGCTGTCTATTGTATCACTGATAACTTTTGAAATTCTTTCTGAATGTGATTTACCAAAAAATAAAATTAATTTTTTTGGCAAATTACTTTCCTTTATCAGCCCAGCTCTTAGAGCATCATCTAAGTCATGAGTAAAATAAGCAAAGATATCGGACAACCTTACAACTTGACCCTCCAAGGTTTTAATTTTTATTTTTTCATTAATTATTGGACCTCTTCCTTTCGAATGTTTCGATATACCATCTCTTACTTCCTGAGTAAGATTTAAACCTTTTCCATTATTCTCAATATGATCAACAATCCTTAGGCTATGCAGATAATGTTTAAATCCACCTTTATGTATATCGTTCAACGCTTGCTCTCCAGCATGCCCGAATGGGGTATGGCCTAAATCGTGTCCCAGGGCTATGGCCTCGGTCAAATCCTCATTTAAAAATAAAGATCTTGATATTGTTCGTGCAATTTGGGAAACCTCCAATACATGAGTCAATCTTGTTCTAAAATGATCCCCATATGGAGCAAGGAAAACTTGTGTTTTATCTTTGAGTCTTCTAAAGGATTTTGAATGTAATATTCTATCTCTATCTCTTTGAAAATCTGTTCTTAAAAAACATTTTTTTTCTTTTTTAATTCTTCCTAAAGATTTTGAACTGAATGATGCGTATTTTGACAAAAAATCGAACTCTTTTTCTTCAATTTGTTTTCGTATACTTTTCACTTATGCTCTAACCACCACATTATTATTTTTTAAAAATTCTTTTACTTGATGAATAGTATATTCCTGAAAATGAAAAATTGATGCACAAAGAGCTGCATCAGCATTACCTAATAAAAAAGCATCTCTGATATGCTCTAATTTACCAGCGCCGCCAGATGCAATTATGGGTATTTTAAGCCACTCATTTATTTTTTTTAAAGCATTAATGTCATATCCTTCTTTTGTTCCATCTTTGTCCATAGATGTTAACAGAATTTCACCCACACCATAATCTTGCATTTTTTTTATCCACTCTATAGCATCTAGCCCCGTTGCTTTTCTACCTCCATGAGTAAAAACTTGCCATTTGTTATGTGCTGACATTTTAATGTCCACAGCCACTACTATACATTGGGAACCAAATTTTTTTGTAGCATCAATAACCAGCATTGGATTATTAACTGCTGCAGTATTAATTGAAACCTTATCAGCCCCCGCCAAAAGTAAACTTCTTATGTCATCAATCTTCCTTATCCCTCCACCAACAGTTAAGGGTACAAATACTTTATCCGCTGCTTTTTCAATTGTTTCAATCATAATCCCTCTATTTTCATTTGATGCAGTTATATCTAAAAATGTTATCTCATCTGCACCTTCCTCACTATATTTCTTAGCTATTTCTACGGGATCACCTGCATCAATCAAATTTTCAAAGTTAACTCCTTTTACCACTCGCCCTTTATCGATATCAAGACATGGTATTATTCGCTTAGCTAACATCTTCGTAAACCTCAATACACTTTTTTAGATCTATTTTATCTTCATATAGAGACTTTCCCAATATAACTCCATAAACTGTCTGATTACAAAGTTTACTAATAAGGTTCAAATCATCTTCATTTTTTATTCCACCAGAAACTATGAGTGGAACACTTGTGTTTTTAAGGTATTCATTTACTAGCTCAACATTATATCCTTCCAGTGTTCCGTCTCTATCTACAGACGTTAGTACTATCAAATCTATATTTTTTTTCCTGAATTTGGTTAACGCTTCTTTTAATCCCATCCTTATTTTGGATTCCCAACCCTTGATTGCTACAAAATTATCTTTAATATCAATGCCAATTGCTATTCGACCGGGGTTTTCTTTAATAGCTCTATCTAAAAAAACATTATCTTCAAAGGCTGAGGTTCCTAAAATTACTCTTCTTATTCCAAGAGATAGATAAGAATTGACAATCTCTATATTCCTAATACCTCCACCAATCTGAATTTCACATTGAACAGAATTTGAAATTTCCTTAATAATTTCATAATTGATACTTTTACCTTCAACTGCACCATCCAGATCCACCAAATGAATCAATTTTGCTCCCATAGACTCCCATTTCTTGGCAATCTCGACTGGACTATCTGAATAAATCTTTTCTTGGGCAAAATCTCCCTTGTAGAGTCTGACACATTTTTGGTTTTTTATATCAATTGCTGGTATTAAAATCATAATTCTACATTTTACAAAAATAAATTAATAAATTACATTAAAAAATATGAAATACTGGTTAGTGAAATCTGAGCCTTTTAAATATTCTTGGACCATGATGCTTAAAGATAAAGTAACTTACTGGGATGGAGTACGCAATTATCAAGCCCGAAATAATCTTAAATTAATGAAAAAAGGGGATTTAGTTTTGTTTTATCATAGCAATGAAGGAAAAGAAATTGTGGGGCTTACAAAAGTAGTAAAAGAATATTATCAAGATCCTACCACTGAAGATGAAAAATGGGTTGTTGTGGATCTTAAAGTTGATAAGACATTAAAAAGACCTATATCTTTAGAAGAAATTAAAGGTGATAATAACTTAAAAGATATAGGTTTAATTAGACAGTCAAGATTATCAGTTATGGAAATTAAAAAAGAACATTTTAAATATATTATAAATTTATCCAATGAAAAATAGTGAAAACGATCTTATAAAGGGTGTAAATTCTGGTAGCAGAGTATGCTTGTCTAAACTGATTAGCTTAGTTGAAAGTGATAAATCAGCAATATTCAGAATTATTGATTCATTAAACAAAAGAAAAAATAACTCTTATGTGATTGGAATCACTGGTCCTCCTGGGGCGGGGAAGAGCACCTTAACTAATCGTTTGATTCAAAATTATCGAAAAAAAAATTTGTCTGTTGCAGTCTTAGCTGTTGATCCTAGTAGTCCTTTTACGGGAGGAGCCGTGTTAGGTGATAGAATTAGAATGCAAGAGCATGCTCTAGATGATGGGGTATTTATTAGAAGTATTGGCAGCCGGGGGGATTTGGGAGGTTTATCAAGTGCAACTTCTGCAATAATAAAGCTTTTTGACTCATTTGGAGTGGACATCGTTTTAATTGAAACTGTTGGGGTAGGCCAAACTGAGTTAGATATTATAAAAATTTCGGATTGCGTTTTAGTTACTTTAGTTCCTGAGGCAGGAGATGGAGTTCAAGCAATGAAAGCGGGCTTGATGGAAATAGGAGATATATTTATTGTCAATAAAGCTGATAGAGGTGGCGCAGAAAAACTTGCAAGAGAAATTGACTATATGATTTCATTAAAACATAAAAATACAAACTGGAATACAAAGGTGATTTTAGCAGAGGCTGAGAATGATGTAGGCACAAAAAATATTGTTGATGAAATAGATTCATTTAAAGAATATGAGATTCAAAGCAATGAATTAAATAAGAAAAGAACGCTTCGTAAAGTCTCAGAAATTGAAACTTTATTATTCCAGCGTATGAAATATGAATTAGAATCATTAAAACAAGATAAGTATGTTAAAAATATTATGTCAAAAGTTAGCAAATCAGATTTAGAGCCTGAAGAGGCAGTAAATCTTATTTTCAAACTTTTTAAAAAGAATTTTTGATTTTGAGAAAAATATTAATCAGTAAAATTTTAGATCAGATTAAAATTGCTATTATTGATGATGGCAAATTGATACATTATTTTTTAGAATATGAAGATATTCAACAAAGTATTAGGGGAAATATTTATAAGGCAAGTATCGACAAAAATGCAAAAGGTATGGATGCTTCATTTATTGATATAGGCCTAGGAAGATCGGCATTTCTGTCCAAGTTTAATCCTTTTCAAAAAGAAATGTCTAAAACTAGTGGAACATATCAGATTTCTAAAGATAATTTTCTTTTGGTTCAAGCTGTTAGCGATTACGATCCAAGGAAAGCTCCAAAAGTCTCAGATTTTGTAGCTTTACCATCAAAATATTGTGTTATTGTTAGCAAGCCAAAGTTTTTTGGAATTTCAAAAAGAATACAATGCCAAAAAGAAAGAAAAAGATTTAACTCACTTAAAAAACTTAGCAATAAAGATTGTGGAATAATATTAAGAACATCTTCAATAAATAAAAAAATTAAAGATATAAAGAACGATATAACATCAACCAAAAAGAGATGGAGAGAAATATTAAATGATTTTAAAAAAAATAATTCACAAGGAATGCTTCATCAAGAAAAAAGTGTTTTAGATAATTTAGTTAGAGAATTTATCAATGATAAGACATATATCGAAACAGATTCTAGGTTTGTATATAATAAATTAAAAAAAGATTTGCCTAGAAATATTGAAATTAAATTAGCAATTAAGAATAAAGAAATATTTAGAAAATATAATATTGATGATGAAATTAAAAATATATTTTTTAAAAAAATAAAATTAAAAAATGGCGCCTTCATTTTGGTTGAAGAGAAAGAAGGGCTAACTGTGATAGATATAAATTCTGGTAGTAGTCTAAATAATAAAAAAGAAACTTTATTAAACATAAATAAAATAGCAGCAACAGAAATTTCCCGTCAAATAGTTTTGAGAAACCTTCATGGTCTGATATTAATTGATTTTATTGATGTTAAAAAGCCAAAAGAAAAAAAAGAAATATATAAAACATTATACGAATCTATGAGATCAGACAAATCAAAACATACAATATTACCAATGTCTAAATTCGGTATTATTGAAATGACAAGACAAAAAAGGGGCAGCAAAATATCAAATATTATTGGTGAAAAGTGTTTAGTTTGTAATGGTTATGGTTTGGTCCAAAATAAAGTATCAGTATGTTATGAAGTTTTAGAAAATGTAATAAAAAACAATATAAAAGGCAAAGTGTCTATTAAAATTAATTCTACAATCTATCAAAATATGAAAGATATTTTGAACAAACATAAAAATAATTCGGAAATAAAAAAAATCAAATTCAAATTAATAGAAGATTTTGAGCCAATTTATGACAATAGAGAATTATACGAAATTATTTGATGAATTATTTTTTTTATATATGATTAATGAACAATGAGTATTTTAAAAGTTGGAAATCTTTATCATATTGGAATTGCTGTAAGAGATGCAGAAAAAACTTCCTTGTTATATTCTGAAACATTAGGCTTAAAAATTGAACATGATGAAGTAGTAATGGATCAGGGAGTGAGGGCTATAATGATGATTCCTGAAAATAGTAATTCAAGTGCTATAGAACTTTTAGAACCAGTAGTTCCTGAATCTCCAATAAATAAATTTTTAGACAATAAAGGTGAAGGCATGCATCATGTTTGCTATTTAGTGTCAGATATCTGGGAAGGTATTTCTCACCTTAAAAACATGGGGATTGATATGATAGATTTAGAGCCTAGAGAGGGCTTGAACAATACATTGGTTGCTTTTGCACATCCAAAAAGCATGAACAGTGTTTTAATAGAATTAGCTCAGAAAAAATAAATTAGGAACTTTTAGTTTCTTTATCTTCATCTTCATGCGGCTTCTTTTTGTCATCATCTTTTACTGCTTTTTTAAATCCAGAGATTCCTTTTCCCAAGGCAGATCCAATATCTCCAAGCTTGCTTGGTCCAAAAATAAGGAGGACTATTACTAAAATAATAATTAATTCTTGAACACCTAATCCAAACATAAATACCTCTTAAACAAAAGCTAACTCATTGATGTAAATGTGTCAATTAACACCTTTAATAAACAGCGATTTGAAATATAATATTTTTAGTGAAGGTTTTGATTTATACACATGAATATCCACCATTCAGAGGTGGTATTGCAACATCATCACAGAAAATTGCAAATATTTTAAAGGACAAGTTTAATGTAGTTGTTTGTTGTCCTAAATATCGAAATACAAGTTCTAGTAGCTCAAATAACTTAAAAATTAAAAGAATGAATTTAATAGGCGGTGATAAGTTTAAAAAAATTCCATTATTACAGTATATTCAAGGTTTTTTTCATTTAAAAAGGAGTATTAGAGAGGAAAAGCCAGACTATATTTTATATTTAGGAGAAGAGGCTGAAATAGTTGGGGGTCTAGTTAATGAAGTAAAATTAAATCAAATTGTTAGAATTGCGGGGTCTGGGATTAAATCGATTTTGGAAAATAAAAATCCTTCAAAAACCTACAAAAAATTTTTAATGAAAAGATTATATAAAAATTCAAAGTATATAATTGCAGTCAGCAATAACACTAAGAATTTATTAATAAAAAGTAATGAATTTAATGAAGTAAATAAAATAAAATTAATTTATAACGGATTAGAAGACGAATTTATTAAGAAAGAAAAAGACTATAGCTTAAGAAATAAGTTAGGTTTTGAAGAAGATGATTTTATATTGTTAACAGTATCAAGAATTCTTCCACGTAAAGGACAAGATAATGTAATCAAAGCTTTATCAAAAATTAAAAATAAAAAAATCAAATATCTATGTGTAGGAGATGGAGGATACATTAAAAAATTTAAAAAACTCTCTAAAAATTTAAATATTGACAATAGAATTCTATTTGTTGGAGGAATAGATAGAAAAGATTCAACAAAATATTATGATATTGCTGATGCTTTTATTTTATGTAATAGAACTTGGAATAACAAAATTGAAGGGCTGCCAAACGTTGTGCTAGAAGCGATGGGAAGATCAAAGCCTGTAATTGGATCAAAAAACTCTGGGACTGAAGAATTAATAATAGACGGAAAAACTGGCTATATTGTCGATCCAGAAAATATTCAAGATATTAAAGAAATAATTATTTCCGCCTCTGAAAATAGAAATCAATTAAAAGTCATGGGTGATAACGCTTTAAATTTTATTCAAAAAAACTTTTCAAATAAAAAAATGGAAGAAGAGTATATTAGGATATTAAATGAAAATTAAAATATGTGGGATAACTAATATAGATGATGCAACAAATTGTCAAAACCTAGGTGTTAATTATCTAGGTTTTATTTTTTATAAAAAAAGTCCCAGGTATATTAGCTATAGCAATGCAAAAAAAGTAATAGCTGGTCTCGATTCTAAAGTCCAAAAAGTTGGAGTGTTTGTAAATACAGATAATAATGAAATTAATAAAATATCAAAAGACATAGGTTTGGATTATGTACAGCTGCATGGAGATGAAGATGAAGAAGACATTTTTAAAATCAAATTGCCATGTATTAAAGCATTAGATGGTAATTCTCCAAATCTATTAGAGAATATAAACATTTTTAAAAATGCAAAATATTTATTATTGGATAATATTTCTAAAGGTCTTAAAGGCGGAAGTGGAAATAAATTTGATTGGAATAATTTAAAAAATATAGATAATAAAAAAAATATTATTTTGTCAGGTGGGCTCAATCAGGAAAATATATTAGATGCAATTAATAAAACAGGTATAGAATTTTATGACTTTTGCTCCTCTACAGAGATAAAACCTGGGATTAAAAATATAAAAAAGATAGAATCTATTGTAAACTTAATTAATAATGCCAAAAAATAAATTAAACTTTAATACGCTTCCTGATCAAAATGGTAGATTTGGGGATTATGGAGGTATGTTTGTTTCAGAAACTCTTGTTCCAGCCCTTAACGATCTCAACGATAAATACAAAAAAATCAAAAATAATTCTTCATTCAAGCGTGAAGTAAAAAATTTATTGAAAAATTTTGTTGGTAGACCAACTCCATTGTATTTGGCAGAAAGAACTTCAAGAGATATTGGCGGTGCCAAAATTTATTTAAAGCGTGAAGACTTAGCACACACTGGAGCTCACAAAATAAACAATACTGTAGGTCAAGCTATTTTAGCAAAATTAATGGGTAAGAAAAGAATAATAGCAGAGACTGGAGCAGGTCAACACGGTGTTGCAACTGCAACTATCTGCGCGCTGTTAGGATTAAAATGTGAAATTTACATGGGCGCAACTGATACTTTTAGACAAGCCATAAATGTGCAGAGAATGAAACTTTTAGGAGCTAAGGTTATTCCTGTTAAATCTGGATCTCAAACACTTAAAGATGCATTAAATGAAGCTCTAAGAGATTGGGTTACTAATGTTAGAGACACATTCTACATTATTGGCAGTGTCGCTGGACCCCATCCCTACCCAATGATAGTCAGAGATTTTCAATCGGTAATAGGAATAGAGTCAAGAAAGCAAATAATTAAAATTCAAAATAAATTACCAGATTTACTAGTAGCTTGCGTTGGGGGAGGTTCTAATGCTATTGGCCTATTCTACCCTTTTCTTAATGATCAATCAGTAAAGATGGTTGGGGTCGAAGCTGGGGGAAGTGGAATAAACTCTGGTTTCCATTCTGCTAGCATCGGTGCGGGGTCGGTTGGAGTGCTTCATGGGAGTAAAACATACATACTTCAAAATGATAATGGTCAGGTGGAGGAGACACATTCTGTTTCTGCAGGGCTAGATTATCCTGGTGTTGGTCCAGAGCATTCTTTTTTAAAAGATACTAAAAGAGTTAAATATGTATCAGTTACAGATATTGAAGCAGTAAAAGCTTTACAATATTTTTCTGAAAAAGAAGGGATTATTTCTGCTCTTGAAACCGCTCATGCATTATCGTATGCAATGAAAGTTGCAAAAAAAATGAATAAAAAAGAAAGTATAATTGTCAACCTATCCGGAAGAGGTGATAAAGACCTTGAATCAGTAAATGATTTTTTAAATAAAAATAGGCAAAACCAATAAATGAAAATATTAAACAAGATCAAATCTGATAATGAATCAGGGAAAGTTTCTTTTATATCTTATGTAACCGCAGGTGATCCTGATATAAAAACAACTTTAGATATTATGAAATCGTTAGCAAATAATGGAACTGACATAATAGAGCTTGGCATACCTTTTTCTGATCCAATATCTGATGGCCCTACAATCCAAAAAGCCTCAGAAAGATCTTTAAAAAAAGATATTAATATTAGCAAAGCTCTAAATATAGTAAAAGAATTTAGAAAAGAATTCTCGACTCCAATAATAATATTTGGCTATTACAATCCTTTTTTAAGATATGGAATAAATAATTTAATGAAGGATATTAAAAATGTAGATGCAAATGGAATTTTAGTTGTTGACCTACCTCCCGAGGAGTCTCACCAAATACAGAGGTCAGTTAATAAACATAATCTTGAGCTGGTTTATCTCGTTGCGCCAACTAGTACAGACTACAGAATTCAGACAATATCCAACCTATCCAACTCATTTATATACCTTGTTTCAGTTACAGGAGTGACAGGTACAAGAACGAATATTGACAAAAATCTTATGCCATTTATAAAAAAATTAAAGAGGATAACAAAAAAACCTATTTGTGTAGGATTTGGAATATCTAGCACAAAACATGTTAACGAATTAAAGAAAAAAGTTAATGGAATAGTTATTGGTAGCGCTATTGTTAAAATTATTGAGAAAAATCTGAATGACAAACAAGAAATTACAAAAAAAATATCTAATTTTTGCAAAAAAATATCTAGGGCATGTAGAATTTAAGGACTTTTAACTTTTTTAACTATATGGCAAAATATATTATTCAAATTTAAACATTTGTGAGTATTTCACATAAAAAAAGGAGTGAGAATTTATGGAATTACTATTTAAAACAAGATCTGCAGAATATACTGGGCCCGGTGGTTTGCCTAACGGAAGTCTTGATAATACTGCTGAATGGAAACCAATGACCAAGTATTTAGAGCTAGGAGCTGAAAATTATCCAGAGAAAGCTATGTTTAAAATTGCTGATGGTGATGGGAAAGTAGTTGAGACATACACTTATAAAGAAACTAATGATAAAGCCAATCAGGTTGCAAATGGACTTATCTCTAAAGTTGGTGTAAAAAAAGGCGATAAGATTGGAATGTATATGTTAAATTGTGCAGAATTTGTACTTTCAATTCTAGCAATTCATAAGACTGGGGGTATTCAAGTCCCAATCAATAAAGATGAAAAGGGAGAAAGGCTTGCATACATTATTAATTATTCTGATCAAGTAGCCCTAGTCGTTGATCCCTCTGGCCTTCCATTGATTGAAGATATTGCTGATAAACTTGAAAATCTTAAATTAATTTATGTAACTGGAGACGCTGCAAACGTGCCAGAAAAGATAGGTAACATTCCTGCTGAACCTTTTAATTCGCTGCAAGAATTTGGTTCGGATAACCCAGGAGTTGATGTTCAAATAAGCGATAAAGAAAGATGTATGTTTACCTCAGGTACTACTGGCATGCCAAAAGGTGTTGTAAGAGAGCATGGTGGAGTTGTTTTAACGGTTAGAGCTTACATGCAGCAACAAGGAGTAAGAAGCGATGACACTCTCATGAGCGTTCTTTCTCTTGGACATGCTAACGCGCAGGCGTTATGTCTATTTTGTGCTATTGGTGCTGGTGCGACAGCTGTATTTTTTCCTAAATTTTCAGCCTCTAACTTTTTCAAATGGGCCCATGACTGCGGAGCAACCTGTGTAAATATGTTAGGTGCTGTTGCAGAATATCTTTATGCATCTAAACCAAGCGAATATGATCAAAAACATAAAATTAGAATTATGCTAGGCTCTCCTGCGCCAAGAAATCTAGAGGATTTCCAAAAAAGGTTTAATGTTAGGGTTATAGATGGTTACGGCTCAACTGAAATGGGTATGGTGCTTTGGAAAAATCCTGAAGATGTCAGAGCAGGATCATGTGGATATCCTACTGAAGGGTTTTATGTTGAATTAAGAAATCCTGAGAATATTCAGGAGGTTATAAGACCTCACTGGGATCCATATATTGATCCTACCCCACCTGATTCAGCGAAAGGAATTCTTTATATTAGACCGTTAGTGCCAAATACGACTTTGAACGAGTATTTTAAAGATGAAAGAAGGACTAGAGAAGCTTTTGATGATGATGGCTTCTTTAATTCTGATGATGTTATGGCTTGTGGTACAGATGGCAGATATTATTTTATTGGAAGACATACAAGACTTAGAGTATCAGGAGAAAATGTCGATCCTGTAGCTGTCGCTGATTTAGCCCTTATGTACCCAGCGGTTCAAGATGCCATAGCGGTAGGATTGAGGCTGCCTGATGTTTCTGATGATGAGTTAAAACTCAATATCATATTGAAAGATGGTGAAAAATTTGATGAAGCAGAGTTCTGTACTTGGATGGCTGAACAATGTATTATCGCCATGGTGCCAAGATTCATCGAAATTCTAGATGGATGGCCTATGACTGCTACTCAAAAAGTTAAAGTAGCAGAATTAAAAGAAATTACTGACAAAACATGGGACAGAGCAAAAGCTGGTCTTAAATTTAGTGCTAGAAAATAATTTATGCAGCTTTTTTTTCGACCTACTGAAAATAAATATGAGGGAGAAGGAATTCTCCCTCATGGAACTTTTAATAATACCAATGAATGGAATCCCTTAATTAAGTATTTAGAGAAAGGTGCTTTAGAATTTCCTGATAAAATAATGTTTAAAATGGGAGATGGCAATGGCAAGATTATTGAACAATTTACATATAAAGAGACCAATCAAAAATCAAATCAAATTGCAAATTACCTAATTGAAAATTGCTCTATCAATAGTGAAGATAAAATAGGAATTTTCATGCTAAATTCTTCTGAGTTTGTTTTTTCCATACTAGCTACCCATAAAACTGGAGCTATTCAAGTTCCTGTAAATAAAGACGAAAAAGGTGAAAGACTCTTATATGTAATTAATTATTCTGAGATGAAAGTTTTAATAATTGATAAAAGTGCGATTGATTTAATCAAACCTATTGCTGATAAATTTGAAAATTTAACAAAAATTTTTATTTCCGGAGGTGAAGGGGACATTCCTAGCAATTTAGGAAAAATTCCTTGTGAAGAATTTGAATTATTTAATAATGGTAGCATTGATAATCCAAATATTGAGTTAACGATAGCTAACAAAGAAAGATGTATGTTTACATCAGGTACAACTGGTATGCCAAAAGGTGTTGTAAGAGAGCACGGCGGAGTGCTTATGACAGTTAGAAGTTATATACAACATCAAGGCATTAGAAGTGATGATACTTTAATGAGTGTTTTATCCTTGGGCCATGCAAATGCTCAGGCAATGTGTTTATTTGCCGCTATAGGTGCAGGTTGCACTGCAGTCTTTTTTCCCAAATTTTCTGCTTCTAATTTTTGGAAATGGGCACATGACTGTGGAGCGACGGTAACGAACTTCCTTGGAGCAGTAGCGGAATATCTTTGGTCAGCAAAGCCAGGCGATCATGATCAAAAACATAACGTTAGAATTGTTTTAGCAGGTCCTGCTCCCAGAAATTTAATAGAGTTTGAAAAAAGATTCAATGTTAAAATAGTTGAAGGATATGGATCTACTGAAATGGGTATGCCACTATGGAAAAGCCCTGAAGATACTAGAGTTGGTTCATGCGGATATCCTGTTGAGGGCTATTATCTTGAAATCCGAAATCCTGAAAATATTGAGGAAGTAATCAAACCTCATTGGGATCCTAGCATAGAAGAAAAACCTCCAGAATCTGCAAAAGGATTATTGTTTATAAGACCAAATGTACCAAATACAACTTTAAATGAGTATTTTAAAGATGAGAGAAGGACTAGAGAAGCTTTTGATGACGAGGGCTTTTTTAATTCTGACGATTTATTCGCTGCAGGAACAGATGGAAGATATTATTTTATTGGTAGATATTCAAGACTAAGAGTTTCTGGGGAAAATGTTGATCCCATCGCAGTTGCTGACTTAGCTTTAATGTACCCTGCAATTCAAGATGCAATTGCAGTAGGGCTTAGACTTCCAGATATTTCTGATGATGAACTTAAATTAAATATAATAATAAAAGATGGTGAAAAATTTGATGAAGCAGAGTTCTGTACTTGGATGGCCGATCAATGTATAGTTGCAATGGTCCCAAGATTCATTGAGATTTTCAATGGTGGATTTCCAATGACTGCCTCCCAAAAAGTTAAAGTCGCTGATTTAAAAGAGATAACAGATAGAACATGGGATAGAGCTAAATCAGGGTTAAAATTTAGCTCCAGAAAGTAATTCGTAATCCCTTATAGTTAATCAAGTAAGTCATAAATAGTGCATAAATATATCTTTTTAGTGCAAGAAAATAGATTTGATGGCATACTTATTGCCAGATTTGAAATATGCATTATTAGAGGGATCTTATAATTCCATACTCAATTTGTATGGCAATTTTTTTCCCATTGGAGGATTTTAAAAATGAAAATGATTCAAGCAATAATTAAGCCCTTTAAACTTGATGATGTTAAAGAAGCATTAAAAGCGGTGGGTGTAACTGGTATGACTGTCTCCGAAGTAAAAGGATTTGGACGACAAAAAGGTCATACAGAGGTTTATAGAGGTGCAGAATATGAAATTGAATTTATACCAAAAATTCAATTAGATATTGCTGTATCAGATGACAAAGTAGATAGTGTTATCAAAGCAATTCAAGAGTCTGCAAATACAAATAAAATTGGTGATGGAAAGATTTTCGTTACCTCTGTTGAGCAGGCTGTAAGAATTAGAACTGGTGAAACAGGAGATTCAGCGGTATAAATACTCGCTGATAAGGAGAAAAAAATGGTAAAAACAGCAAATGATGTTTTAAAATTAATTAAATCAAAAAAAATAGAGTTCGTTGATTTAAGATTTTGTGATATATTTGGTCGCTGGCAACATACCAGCTTTCCTTCTGCAGAAATTGATGCAGGCACTTTTAAAGATGGAATGGGATTCGATGGGTCCAGTATTAGAGGATGGCAAGCTATAAATAATAGCGATATGATTATTCTTCCTGATCCAACAACAGCAGTTGTTGATCCCTTTATGGCACATCCAACATTATCCTTAATTTGTGATGTGGCTGACCCATTAACTAAAGAAAGATACGATCTTGATCCAAGATATATTGCAACTAAAGCAGAAAATTATCTTAAAAAAACTAAGATCGGAGATACATGTTATTTTGGTCCTGAGTTAGAATTTTTTGTATTTGACGATGTAAGATATCAGTCAACACCAAATTCATCTTTTTATCAACTTGATTCTGAAGAAGCAGAATGGAATTCTGGTGAGGACGAGGTTCCTAATCTAGGACATAAAGCAAGATATAAAGAGGGATACTTTCCATTATCTCCATTAGATACTTACCAAGATATAAGATCAGATATGGTTAAAGTTATGCAAGAATGTGGCTTACATGTTGAGTGCCATCACCATGAAGTTGGTGGTCCTGGACAATCAGAAATTGATTTAAGATTTGCTCCATTAAAAAAGATGGCTGATGACACATTATGGTACAAATATATTGTAAAAAATGTAGCAAAAAATCATGGAAAATCAGCAACGTTTATGCCAAAACCGGTATTTGCCGATAATGGCTCAGGAATGCATGTCCACCAGTCAATTTGGAAAGGCTCTAAGCCCTTATTCGCAGGAAACAAATATGCTGGGTTAAGTGATATGGCATTATATTACATTGGTGGAATTTTAAAACATGCAAGAGCCTTGTGTGCCTTTACTAATTCAACCATAAATTCTTATAAAAGGTTAGTACCAGGCTATGAAGCTCCAATCGTTTTAGCGCATTCAGCAAGAAATAGGAGCGCCGCTATTAGAATTCCAATGTACTCTGATAGTCCTAAAGCTAAAAGAATTGAGACAAGATTCCCTGACCCTGCTGGAAATTGTTATTTAATATTCTCTGCAATGTTAATGGCCGGATTAGATGGGATTAAAAATAAAATTAAACCTACTAAAGAATTAGAAGAGGATATTTATGAACTTTCAGAAAAAGAACTTTCAAAATATCCATCAGTTCCTGCTGCTCTAGAAGAATCACTTGATGAATTAAGAAAAGATCATAAATTTTTGTTAGAAGGTGATGTTTTCACAAAAGAATTTGTCGAGGGATACATTAATTATAAAATGGATGAAGAGATAACACCGTGGAGAACTAGACCAAATCCATTAGAATTTGTAATGTATTACAGCGTTTAATAGTTTTTTAGAGGGCTCTAATTACGAGCCCTCTAAGCTTTATTTGTTTTAAAACCCTTTTTTCTATTCGGATAACAAACTTTACATATATCACATTTTGTTCCATCACATCCTCTTGCTGTACAATATTCTCTACCATAAAAAATAATTTGTAAGTGTAGTTTGTTCCAATTCGATATAGGAAATATTTTTTTAAGATCTCTCTCTGTTTGTGTGACATTTTTTCCTTTCGATAATCCCCACCTTTGTGCAAGACGATGAATGTGTGTATCAACAGGAAAAGCTGGAACATTAAAGCATTTAGAAATAACTACACTTGCAGTCTTATGCCCTACCCCAGGGAGCTTTTCGAGTTCTTCAATATTCCTAGGAATTTTACCATTGTATTTATCCATTATTATTTTAGAAAGTTCATGGATTGATTTTGATTTTTGAGGCGCTAATCCACAGGGTCTAATTATGTCGTATATTTGTTTCACTTTGAGTTTCATCATCTTACTCGGGGTATTAGCTAATGAAAATAATTTTGGCGTTATCCTGTTGACTCTTTCGTCAGTACATTGAGCACTTAATAAAACAGCAATAAGAAATTGAAAATTTGATTTACTTTTTAATGGAGCAGTTGTTTCAGGATATAATTTATTTAATTTTTTAAGAATTATCTGAGCTCTATCTTTTTTAAGCATAATATTTCACTACCAGAATTAATATAACGTAGAAAAACCATTTTTTAATTTTATAAATCAGCTAATCTTAATTTGTGGATATAAAAAAGCTGAGAATTGATTCTTTACCAAATGAGCCTGGTATTTATATATTTAAAGGAAAAAATGGTGAAAATTTATATGTAGGTAAAGCCAAAAATCTTAAAAATAGGATTAAAAGCTACTTTTCTAAAAATAGGGATAAAAGAATGAATGTAAATTTTCTAATGCTTGAGGCTTTATCTTTAGATTATATTACAACGCAAACTGAAGACGAAGCTTTGATGCTAGAGAATAAAACTATAAAGCTCAGGCAGCCTAAATATAATATTCTTTTAAAGGATGACAAGACTTATTCTTCACTAAGATTAGAAATAAAAGAAAAATATCCCCGAATTTCAATAGTAAGAAAATGTTCAGATAAAGATTCATTATATTTGGGTCCATTCAAATCATCAGAGAATCTTAGAAAAACAAAAAGATTTTTTCAAAAAATATTTGGAATTCGTGACTGTACTAATAATAAATTCATAAGGCATCAAAAAAGAGCTTGTCTATATAAAGACATTGGAATGTGTTTAGGGCCCTGTGACGATAAAGACTTAGATTCAACATACAATAAAAACTTTAATTTATTAAAAGATATTTTTTCTGGGAAGGTTGGATTTTTTAAAAAAATAGTAAAAGAAAAAATGATAGAATTTGCCAACAAGGAAATGTTTGAACAGGCATCTTTTTTACGCGATGAGCTAGAGAGACTTTCTACAAATTACTATTATGAATACAGAAATTCTGAATCATTAAAAAATACTGACGTAATAGGTGTAATAACTAAAGATCAACAAATACAAATATCTATATTATTTTTTAGAGGAGGATATATAATTGACAAAGCAGATTTATTCGCAGAATCAAAGATGCATAATATACAATTTGAACAATATCAAATGCTAAAACAATTTTATTCTTTAAAATCTTCGGTACCAAAAAGAATAGTTATTGATAATAAGTTTGAGTATTTTGATGATTTAAAGGTTGACCTAAAAAATTTAGAGTTATTTGATACTAAATTTGAAAAAATTTCTAAGGGGAGAAAACTTGACTTAATAAAACTTGCTAAAAAAAATGCTGAAATCAGTCTTGAAAATAATATTCAAAATGAAAAAAGATTAGCTCATATTTTACAAAAACTTAAAGAGAATTTAAGTTTATCGTCACTTCCAAAGAGGATTGAATGTTTTGATATATCTAATACTCAAGGAACTAATCCAGTTGCATCAATGGTTGTTTTCTCAAATTGTGAACCCGATAAAAGTAAGTATAGAAAATTTAAAATTAATTGTAAGGGACCAAATGATTATGAGATGATGAAGGAAGCAATTCAAAGAAGGTTGAAAAGAATCGATCAAGATGGTTGGGAAAAACCTGATCTAATCCTTATTGATGGGGGAAAAGGGCATCTAAATAAAATTTCGTCATTGATCCCAAAAAATATAAATGTTGCATCAATTGCAAAACCTTTAAAAAAAGAAAATATTGATAAAATTTATTTACCAAACCAGAAAGATTCCGTAGAATTCAATAAAGATATTGAACCATTAAATATTTTAATAAATCTTAGAAATGAAGCTCATAGATTTGCTATTACATTCCATAAATCCAGAAGATCGAAAGAAATGCTAGGTCAGCTTAAAACATAGTCTATTACAGACATCGCAGCGTACAATTTATTTTCAGCTTGCTTATAAACAATAGACTTCTTAGAACTAATAACCTCTTCTGTAACTTCTTCGTCAATATGAGCTGGAAGACAATGCATAAAAACTGATTTTTTATTAGTATTATCCATTATCTTCGAATTAATTTGAAAGTTTCTAAAATCTTTTAATCTTACTTTATTTTCTTTTTCCATTCCCATGCTTGTCCATACATCAGTATAAATGACATCAGCATTTGAAGATGCATAAATTAAATTATCCGTGATATCAATATTTGGATTATTTTTTAAAATTTTTTTTACACTTTTATTATATTTATTAGGGCAACAAAAAATCATATTTAATTTTAGAATCATTGCAGCATAAGCAAAAGAGTTTGCAATATTATTCGAATCGCCTACATAAACTATTTTAATTTTATTTAATGCCTTTTTATTGAAATATTCCTTAATCGTATACAAATCTGAGATAATTTGGGTTGGATGCTCAAAATCAGATAAGGCATTTACCACTGGAATACTTGAATTATCATCAAATTTAATTAACTTTGTATGTGAATTTGTTCTAAAAATCAAAGCATCCATATATAAAGAAAACATTCTGGCTGTCTCTGCTATAGATTCTCCCCTGGATAACTGGGTATCATCTTTATTTATAAAAAGAGGATAAGCACCTAATTTTGATATTGCAGATTCAAATGATAATCTAGTCCTTGTAGAAAATTTTTCAAATAGAAGGCCAATAACTTTCCCTGAATATTTATTTGTATACTTTTTCTTTTTAAATTTATTTACATTATTTAAAATATTTTCTAATTCATTTTTATTTAACTGATTTAGAGAAATCATTTTTTTATTCATTAATCTGCTCCAAAACAAATTTCATTATTTTAATACTTTCAATAATCTCATTATTTTTTACATTTAAGGGTGGCAGAATTCTAACATTATATTTTTCTGTAATTAGAACCAAAAGTCCATTTTTAATACATTTATTTGCAAATAACTTGGCTTTTTTTTCTTCATAAAATTCTATAGCCAAAATAAGACCCTTTCCTCTAACTTCTTTAATTAAATCTGAACTACTAAGTTTTTTTAATTTATCTAAAAATAATTCACCTTTTTTATTAACATTAATAAGGAAAGATGGTTTTTTTATTTGATTTAGCATGCTAAGCCCTGAAGCCATTGCTAATGGGTTACCACCCATAGTTGTTCCATGGGAACCAGGTGTTAAAAAATCTGAGATATCTGGATTAGCTATAATTGCACCACAAGGAATTCCCCCTCCAAGAGCTTTTGCAAGTGTGATAATATCAGGTTTAATATCATAGTTTTCAAAACCAAATAGTTTTCCTGTTCTTCCTATTCCGACTTGTACTTCATCTGCAATTAATAAAATTTTATTTTTTTTGCATATTTTAAATAACTCTTGCAAATATTTCTTATCAGAAATCTTGACTCCCGCTTCCCCTTGTATTGGCTCAATAATAACAGCTAAGATTTTTTTATCTTCTTTTATTATGGATTTAATACTATTTATATCATTGAACTTAGCTGTTTTAAAACCAGGCACTAAAGGATAAAAACCCTCTTTGTATTTTTTTGGAGTTGTAGCAGATAATGATCCAAAAGTTCTTCCATGAAACCCACCAGTAACCGAAATTATAGTTTTTTTATTATTAAAAATTCCCCATTTTCTAGCTAATTTAAATGCTGCTTCATTTGCTTCAGTTCCACTATTACAAAAGAATACTTTGTACCTAGGCAAATTACTGGTTAAAGATTTCGCTAACTTTATTTGCGATGGTATTAGAAATAAGTTTGATATGTGTACAATTTTATCGAGCTGTTCAATAATTGCCTTTTTAATACCTTCATTACTATGTCCTAAATTATTCACAGCAATACCAGAGATAAAATCTAGATATTTTTTATTATTAGAATCATAGACATAACTACCCTCACCTCTGATAATTGAGATTGGATATCTTGAATAATTACCAATTATAAATTTATTATTTTCTTCAATATTTTTATTTAACAATTTTCCCTCATAGTAATATTTCTGTACCGATTCCTGAGTCTGTAAACATTTCTAATATGATAGCATTTTTGATTCTACCATCTATTATATGTGCTTTGCTTACACCATCAGAAAGTGCATCAATCATATTTTTAACTTTTGGAACCATTCCTTTTTGAATAACCTTACCCTTAATTAATTTATTTATATTTTTTTTATTAATTGATGATATAAGTTTATTTTTATTATCAATTATTCCCTCAACATCTGTGAGAATAATTAATTTCTCGGCCTTTAAACAAGCTGCAATTTTAGCTGCAGCATGATCAGCATTAATATTAAATGTTTCACCATTACGATTTACACCAATAGGTGTTATGACAGGAATTTTGTCACTATGTAAGTATTTTTTTATTAATTTTTTATTCACACTTGTAATTTCTCCTACTCTACCAATATCAGCACCATTTAATCCAGATGTGAATTTTTTAACTCTTAACATTCCAAGCTTATTACCGGATATACCGATAGATTTCCCACCATTTTCAATAATCATCTTAACTATTTGTTTATTTATTTTATTAAATAGTACATTCTCTACAATTTTCACTGTTTTTTTACATGTTACTCTCAATCCATTTATAAACTTTGATTCTATATTGTTTTTCTCTAATTCTTTTGTAATTTCCAAGCCTCCTCCATGAACTAGAATGGGACTAAGTCCCAATAATTTCATCAATACTACATCTCTTGTAAAATTTATAAAATCGTTTGATCCAATACTTCCACCATATTTAATTACTATAATCTTAGAATTAAATTTTTTTATATATGGTAAAGCTTCGACTAATGTTTCTGCTAATTTAATATTTTTTTTCATATCTTCAAGTTTGGAATTATAAAATATATTTACTTAAATCTCTATCTTTTACTATATCTTTAAGTTTATTATTAACATAATCTGAATCAATTAAGACATCTTTATCTTTTAAATCAGGGGCAGAAAAAGATATATCTTCAATGATTTTTTCTAATACTGTGTGTAGTCTTCTCGCGCCGATATTTTCATTTCTATCATTTATTTCAACAGAAATATCAGCAATTTGATCAATTGCGTCATTTGAGAAAGTTAATGAAATTCCCTCTGTTTTCAAGAGCTCTGTATATTGTTTTAATAAAGCATTATCAGGTTCAGTTAGAATTTTTTTAAAATCTTCACTATCTAATGATTTTAATTCCACTCTAATTGGAAATCTTCCTTGTAATTCGGGAATCAAATCAGATGGTTTAGATGTATGAAAGGCCCCCGCTCCAATAAAGAGAATATGGTCTGTCTTTATTATTCCATATTTTGTTTTAACTGTTGAACCTTCTATAATAGGTAGCATGTCTCTTTGAACACCCTCTCTTGAAATATCTGGGCCTGAGGATGCTGAAGAATTTCTAGCAATTTTATCGATTTCATCAATAAATATTATTCCTAATTGCTCTGCCCTGATTATTGCATTCTCATTAATTGTATCTTTATCTATAAGGTTTTCAGCCTCTATATCAACAAAGATTTTATAAGCTTCTTTAATTTTTACCTTTCTTTTTTTTTCCTTATTAGGAAAAAAATTTGATAACATATCTGAAACATTATTATCTATGTCTTCATTTGGATTATTGGACATAACCTGTATGGGCGAGAATTTTATTGGAATTGATATTTCAACTTCACGATCATTTAGTTTTCCTTCCCTAAACATTTTTCTAAATTTTTGTCTTGTTTCATTATCTTTAGTTTCTTTGTATACAAGTAAATCTAAGATTTTCTCTTCAGCCAGCTCTTCAGCTTTCGCTTGAAAAGATACTCTATTTTGATCTGATTCCATTTTTACAGATATTTCCACTAGATCTCTTACCATGGATTCGACATCTCTTCCTACATACCCAACTTCGGTAAATTTTGATGCTTCAATTTTTATAAATGGTGCATTTGATAATTTTGCAAGTCTTCTGGCAATTTCTGTCTTGCCAACACCTGTAGGACCTATCATTAAAATATTTTTTGGAGAAATTTCGTCTTTTAATAAAGTGGAAACTTTTTGTCTTCTCCATCTATTTCTTAGAGCAATAGATACAGCTTTTTTGGCTTCGGCTTGTCCAACTATATATTTATCAAGTTCCGACACTGTTTCACGTGGGGTTAGAAGAATTTCATTAATATCCATATTTAGGCATTATCCTCCGAGGATAATACCTCTGTAGATATAGAATCATTTGTATAAATACACACCTCTGATGCAATTTTTAGTGACTCCTTAGTAATTTCGCTAGCTTTCAAATCAGAAAATTTAAATAGTGCTTTAGCAGCTGAAAAGGCAAAAAAACCACCTGACCCTACAGCGCATATGGGTATATCCGGCTCAATAACATCGCCACTTCCTGAAATTAAAAAAATTTCATTTCTGTCAGCAACAATCATCATTGCCTCTAATCTTCTGAGGACTCTATCTGTTCTCCATTCCTTTGCTAATTCAACTGATGATCTTCTTAAGTTACCTTTGAATTCCTCCAGCTTTGATTCAAACTTATCAAAAAGGGTTATTGCATCAGCTGTTGCTCCTGCAAATCCAGCAAGAATTTGATTTTTATAAACTTTTCTTACTTTTTTTGCTGATGATTTTAGAATTGAGTCTCCAAAAGATACTTGACCATCGCCACTAATCGAAACCTCATCGTTTTTTTTAACACAAAGAATTGTAGTCGCTTTAATTTGTTCCATTTTTTTTATATAAATCCTTAACTAAATTATACTTCTTTTTAATTTTATTTACATGCTCATAAACCTCAGTAGAAACAACATTTTTATGATCTAACATCTTCTGAACCTCAGTTGTGGTTGCACCATTTGATATTAAGCTTGTTGCAAAACTATGTCTGAATAAATGTGGATTAACAGAATAACCTAAATATTTACTGGATAATTTTTTGACAATTTGGTAAACATTCTGTCTAGTAAGTTTTTCATTCTTTCTATTAATAAATAACCAAATCAATTTTGAATTTTTTTGCTTAGTCTTTTCAACTAAATTTATTAGAGGTATTTGTAGATAATTCATATCAATAGGTATTGAAGTAGATTTATTTTCGTTCCAGCCTTTTCTTCTCACACCCGAAATTTCATTATTTTTGAAACTGATATTTGAAATTTTAATACTTACTAATTCTGACACTCTTAATCCTGTAAATATCAAGGTTAAGACTAGAACTATATCTCTATATGAAAAATAATTTATAGGATTTGAGTTTAATTCTTTTAATAGACAGTTTGTAAAATTATATAACTTCTTCTGATCTATAAAATTTGCTTTATTAATTTCAATTTTATTACCAAGTAGAATTTTTTTATCTAAGGTTTTCATAAAATTTGAAGAAATAATTTGCCTGTCAACTAAAAAATCTATAAATTTAGATATTGAGGACAATTTCCTTTTAGCAGAACTTTTTTTATATTTATCCACATCCGATGTTAATAACATTTCAAAATAATTAATAATTTTATTTTCTGAAAATAATTCTTCAATTTTTAAACGTTCAAAACTGTTTTTAACTAAGTATAATCTGACATCATCGACATAAGAAATAATTGTATTTTTTGAATAGGAAGTGATTCCAAAACTTAATTTTTTTTCAAAATCTTTCAACAACTTTTCAACATTCATCAACAAAAAATATAAAACATTTAAATATGTTTAGTCAATTATAAAAAAACATTTTATAAAATTGAATGAGATTATGGAATGTGAGATAATATAAGTGTGTATAAAGTAGGCGATAATGCCGTATATCCATCTCACGGTCTAGTAAAAATAGTTGCAATCGAAAAGAAATTGATTGGAGATCAAGAATTAAGTTTTTTAATTCTTCAAGTCGTCGAAAGTGATATAACAGTTATGATCCCTGAAGGATCTGTTCAAGCAAGAGGGTTAAGGCCAATTGCAAAAAAAAATGAATTAAAGAATTTGTGGTCATTAATAAAGGGAAAAACCAAATTTAAAACTGAAGAAAATCTGAGCTGGAATAAAAGATATAGAAATTATACGGAAAAATTGAAAAGTGGAAATATAATAATGGCAGGGGAAGTCTTCAGAGAAATAAATGATATTTCGAAAAAAAAAGAACTTTCATTTGGTGAACAAAAAATACTTGAAACAGCCTTTAATAGAATTGTTAAAGAATTAAGTGCATCTTTAAAACAAAAAGAGGAAGATATCTATATTGATATAAAAAAACTCTTAATTAAACCTGATTCAATAAATATCTAATTTTTTTCCTTCAATAGCATTGAGCGATTTAATTCCCAGAAATTCCAACATTGTGTTATAAATATCTACAGTTCTAATTTTTGGAATATTATTAATTTTTTTGTTTAAAATTAAGGGAACAATCATATGCTCTTTTCTTAAAGATCCATGTGAAGACTTGTGCAAAGGAAGTTCAAATTTTTTTCTAAAATCCCAGCCAGGATTTGCACTTAATACAAGATCACCACATCTTTTTGATCTAAAAATCTGTAAAAGCTGAATAATTGCATCAGGATAATTAGTTTCATAAGTTAGATCTAACAGCTGATTTTCATCATAAAGTCCTTCACTTATTGAATAATCAAATGGATCATTCTCTAAAGGCTGGTAATAAATTGAGGATTCTTTATCTGATATAAGCGATTTACCTCTGGAACTTAAAATTATTATATCCCCTTTGGGATTTTTATAAGATATTATATCCACAGCATCTTGGGAAATTAAATCATTTATCAATTCTTCATGCTGACTAAAGCTAAAAGGTTTTGACCAATTGAAATTACTATTAAGGTAAATATGTGCCATGGAATTTCCTGAAACCATTACAGAGGAGTCGAATTTTTTGTATAATTTCTTAAATGTCAAAGGGTAATAGAAAATACTTTTATTTTTACTTTTTAGATATTCAACAAGGTCAAAATGTTCAGATGTATTACTATGGCCATGGTCACTAGTAATAATTATTAAGGTATCTTCATAAGTTGATTTATCTTCCAAAAAATTTCTAAGTTTTCCTAAATTATTATCAAATGATTTATATAACTGTTTTATACTCTCTGTATCTGAGCCTTGTATATGTGATAACGAATCTATCCCATAAAGGCAACAAAAATAAAATTGTTTTTTATTATCAAATGAATTTATTAATTTTTTAAATGCTATTTTATCTATCAAAGAAGATCCAAAAAAATGTGACAAAAGTTTATAAAAAATCTTTGAATTTGATGTTAAATCATTTCTAGCATTCAAACCACTAGTAATTTCATTAAATATAGAAACTGAATTAGGTAAATAATTAAAAATGGTCTTAAATGATTTTTTTATATCATCATTAAAAAACTTATTTTCATATCCTACATAGCTTCTATTGGCATTAGTAGAAAAAGGATTCTTACTAAAATTGACTTTATCTAACCATCTTATACCAGGCAGGTTAACATTCCCCGGATATTGACCCATTAAAAAGGGAACATATGCAGGGCCAGTGGTGGATGGAAAGACCGAAACAGCTTTAGTGTATGATCCACTTTTTATAATACTGGATAAATTTGGTAAAGAATTAGATCCTAAGAGTTCATCTAATATATCAAACCTTGCTCCATCTAAAAGTAAAAAAATAACCTTTTTCAAATAACATCCTAAAACTTACTGGTTTTGCTCTTTCCATTCTTTTTCTGAAATAATAAACCCATCTTTATCACGATATATTCTGTTTCCATTACTATATTCATCAATTTCATCATTCCATCTTTCATTTCTTAACCACCTTTCAGGATGAGGAACATATTTCTCCTCTCCTGTTTTCCTATATAGTATATTAAATCTATGGGATAACTCTTCAGGGGAGAGCTCTGTTTTAATTTTAAGATAAACTTCTTTGGCCTTTTTTTTATTAACTTTTCTACCTATTAACAATTTCCAAAAAATTTCAAAATCTTCTAATCTACTCATTTCACAATCTATAATATTAAGATTTTACCTTTATTAAATATATTTACTATTAGAGCACTTAATTAATTTCTTTGATTTTATTAAGCACTTTTTTTAATTTATTAATATGCTTTGATGTATGTGAAGACATTAAGGTTATTCTAATTCGTGAGGAGCCTTTTGGAACAGATGGTGGCCTAACCGCTGGAAGATAAATCCCATTATCTTTTAATATTTTTGAAATTTTTAAGGTTTTAGATTCTGAACCAATTATTATTGGTATAATTGGAGTCTCATTATAAATAAAATTAAATTTATTCATTTTTAAGAAGCTATGTAAATTTTTTATGTTAGACAATAATTTTTTTCTAGGACCATCCGAATTTTGTATAAGCTTTATTGATTTTATACTTGCGGCTAGAGCTGATGCAGGCAAAGAAGTATCAAAAATAAATGCTCTCGCTCTATTTTTGAGAAAATCTATTAGCTTTCTCGATCCAGCAACATATCCACCAACAGACCCTACTGCCTTAGATAAAGTTCCCATACATATATCAATGTCCCCTTGAATATTAAACATTTCTGATGCACCACTACCATTTTTACCCAAAACTCCTGTAGCATGCGCTTCATCTATCATTGAAATACAATTATATTTTTTACATAATTTAACAATTTCATCTAACGGAGCAATATCACCATCCATACTAAATATGCTATCAGTGATAACCATCTTTTTTTTATTGATATTATTATATTTTTTTAATTTTTTTTCTAGATCTATCATGTCATTGTGTTTATAAATTATTATGTTTGATTTTGATAGCCTTGCGCCATCTATTAATGAAGCATGATTGAGTTCATCGCTAAATATAAAATCATCCTTTTTCATAATTGAAGATATTGTTCCTATATTTGCCAAATATCCTGAACTAAAAACAATTGAATCCTGTGTTTTTTTAAATTTTGCAATAACATTCTCTAAATCACAGTGTAAAGATGATGTACCGGTAACCAATCTAGAGCCACCTGTTCCAGTCCCAAACTTATTAATGGATTTTATAGAATGATTTTTAATTTTACTGTTAATTGTCAAACCCAAATAGTTATTAGAAGCAAATTGAATATATTTTTTTTTATTTATGATTATTTCCGGGGACATAGATGAGTCAATTTCAGTTAAAATTCTATGTAAATTGTTTTTCTTAATTTCTTTAAGCTCAGAAGAAATCCATTGTTGAAATTTATTAGACATTGTTCTCTGTTACATCTTTAATAGCTTTATAGGTTGCTTTAGTTAGTTTCTTAATTTCTGAATTATTAATTGATATTGGTGGCATCAAAACTATTGTATCTCCAAGAGGTCTCAACAATATGCCCTCCTTTAAAGCTGAATCACAAACTTTTTTACCCATTCTCTCTTTAAGAGAAAATTTTTCACCTGTAGTTTTATTTTTAATGAGATCAATTCCAGCCATAAGCCCTTTATTTCTAATTTCAGAAACTGATTTGAGACCATTAAACTCCTGAAGCTCATTTTCAAAAAGTTGAATTTTATTTTGTAATTGAAGAAGTGTATTATTTTTTTCAAATATTTCTAAGTTTGCAATGGCGGCTGCACAAGACAATGGATTTCCTGAGTAACTATGACCGTGAAAAAAAGTTTTTAATTCATCATGGTCTCCAAGAAAAGCATCAAATATATTCTGAGTTGTTATTGTTGCAGACAAAGGAAGATATCCCCCTGTAAGACCTTTTCCAAGAATTAGAATGTCTGGGGTTATGTTATCATGCTCACAAGCAAACATCTTCCCAGTTCTACCAAATCCCGTTGCAACTTCATCTAGAATAAGCAAAACATCATATTCATCACATAATTTTCTGATCTCTTTCAAATATCCATCTTCGGCTACTTTCATACCACCTGCAGCTTGTACATAGGGCTCTAATATTAGAGCAGCAATTTGATTAGCATCTTTTATTAATAATTTTCTTAAGTCATCCAAGACCTTAGAAGTTGAATCATAAGAACTAATTTTAATACTTTCAAATAAAAGCGGATTAAATGTCGAATGAAAAATATCTATTCCACCAACAGATACTGCACCTAATGTATCGCCGTGGTAACCATCTTTTAAACAAACAAATTTATTTTTCTCTCTTTTTCCTTTTAGCATCCAATATTGGAAAGCCATTTTTATGCCAACCTCAACAGCACTAGCCCCATCTCCAGAATAGAAAACTTTTTGTAGACCATTTGGGGATAAGTCAATCAATTTTTTTGCTAGTATAGAGGCTGAGGGATTTGTTATGCCTAATAAAGTTGAATGTGCAATTTTATCAATTTGCTGCTTTATGGCATTATTAATTTCTTTAGATTTGTGCCCATGTATATTAACCCATAATGAAGAAACACCATCAATATATTTCTTGCCATCCGAATCAATAAGATAAACGCCATCAGAATCTTCTATTACAATGGGTGATTCTTTTTGGTATTCTTTCATTTGCGTGAAAGGATGCCAAATATATTTTAGATCATATTCTTGAATTTTTGATTTTGACGACATTTTTAAACTTCATTATTATACCTATCTTTAATAGGCATTTGTAAGTCCTCAATCATCTTTAAATCATCCTCTGGGGGTCTTCCTTCTGTAGTTAGATAATTTCCAATTATCATTCCATTAGCTCCTGCTACAACTCCCATAGATTGCAAGTCTCTCAATGTTATTTCCCTTCCACCACCGGACATTAACACTTTATCGGGCATTATCAATCTCCATATTGCTATTGTTTTGACAGCTTCAATACTTGGGATCGGCTTTAAATGTCCAAGAGGAGTACCAGGCCTAGGGTTCAAAAAATTTATAGGCACAGTATGAGGATCAAGCTCTTTGATTTCAAAGGCAAATTTTATCCTTTGTTCAACTGTTTCGCCCATTCCGATTATACCACCACAACATAATTCCATTCCTGCTTCTTTTACGAGTTTTGCAGTGTCTAAACGTTCATCATATGTATGGGTTGTACAAATATTTGGGAAGAAATCTCTACACGCTTCAAGATTATGATTATATCTCCATACACCTGCTTTACCAAGAGCAAATGCTTGGTCTCTAGTCAAACTACCAAGAGAGCATCCAATTTCAAGATTGGTTTTTTCTTTCACAAGTTTAATAGATTCAAGTACTTTCTCGAACTGGTTTTTGCTTGGTCCCTTAACTGCAATAACTATACAAAAATCAAAAGCACCCATTTTTTGGGATTGAATTGCAGCCTCTAAGACTTCATCTGGATCAAGCAATGCATGTTTAGATATAGGCGATGAGAAATGGACAGACTGGGAACAAAAGGAACAATCTTCTGAACAATCTCCAGTCTTGGCACTAATTATAGATCTTAGAAAAACTCCATCACCTTTATATTTTACGGTGACCTTTCTAGCTAAGCTTGTAAGCTCAAGTACTTGTTCACTTTTTATTTCAGTTAATTTAATAGCTTGGTCAAAGCTTATAGATTTATTATCATGTAAAATTTGCTTTTCTAATTTGGTTAAATCCATTTAATCACATCCTTAAATCAATATCTATTTTACATATAATGTATATTTAATTCAAACAATAATCATTATGAAAAACTTAATTTATGATTTAAAACATAGCATTTGGGAAGAACTTAGAGATAACTTTTTATTATGTATTGACATAGGTGAATTCAATGATGATTTATTTTATGGTGAGGATATACCTAGAGTTTTTTATGATAATAAAGTAGTGTTGCCCAATAAAATTGCTAAAAAAGCAATTAACTCAGACAAATCAGGTGAAATTTATAGATTTGTAGTAAATTGTTTTGTTTTGTGTATAGGGTTAAAACTCTCATTAGTTCAAAAAAGTTGCGAAATTCTAGCAGACACTTATTGCGCGTTGAGTTTTGGGAGTTTAGATAGAAATAATACACAATTCGAACAATTGTATTTCATAAAACTAGTAGAAGATGACTTACCTGATAAGGACTTTAGGCTTTTTACAAAGGAGGAAAAGAAGGTAATAATTAATAAGATCTATCTAAAAATAATTGAATGGCAAAAAAACAAAGAATTATATATTTCAGAGATTAATTTTTTGAAGGAAAAAATTTATTAGTACATCTTAATTGTGTTATAAAAAGTATCTCTTTGGATAGGAAGAAACCCTTCCGATTCAATAACATGAACTATTTCATCAACCCCCGCTTTATATGGATTATTCGCAGACTTTAAAACGTTTTCTTGTAATAAGGTTCCACCAACATCGTTTGCACCATAATGAAGGGATGCGCCACCAACCTTAAAACCTTGGGTAAACCATGAGCCTTGAATATATTTGAAATTATCCAGAAAAATCCTACATAAACCTAATACTCTTAAATACCTATCACCACCTACTTCTGTTGAAATTTTATTTTCCATAAATGTATTTTCCGGTTTGAACGTCCAAGGTATAAAAGATAAAAAGTTCTTTGTTGTATCTTGAAGATCTCTAATTCTTTGAAGATGTTCAATAATATCATAATCACTTTCAGCATGCCCGAACATCATCGTAGCGGTTGTTTTGAAACCTATATGGTGCGCTTCTTCTGTAATTTTCATCCACTCATCTGCGTTAATTTTAAGAGGACTAATTTTTTTTCTAATATCATTATTTAAAACTTCTGCACCGCCTCCTGGAATAGTTCTTAATCCTAAATCCCAAAACTTCTGCAATATTTCCTTAGTCTGTTTTTTTGAATATTTAGCAATAGAGGATATTTCTGGAGCAGAGAAAGCATGTAAATGTATTCCGGGGACTTCTTTAACTACTCTATCTATTATTTCAAAATAATAATCAAGCGTAATGTCAGGATTATGGCCCCCTTGGAGTAAAACAGTTGTGGCTCCATTATGGTATGAAGTTTTTACAATCTCAATGATTTTATTTATGCTCAGCAGATATGAATCCTTACTGCTTTTCTTCCTCCAAAATGCACAAAATAAACACTCAGTATCACATATGTTTGTATAGTTTGGGTTTGTATCAACTACAAATGAAACCTTATTTGAAGGATCAATGATTTTTTTTCTTAAAGTTGCAAGTTGTCCAATTTCTAATGTTGAAAAATTTTGGATTATATACAACGCATCTTCAGAGGATACTCTTTCATTCCTAATGATCTTATTAACTAATTCAGACATAATTTTATTAAAACAAAATTAACATTAAATTCAAATAAATATATAAAATAGTTTAAAATTAAGAGGTATATGAAAAAAGTCGTACTTATAATATTAATTCTTACTTTTTCGTCCACAGGGTCAGAAGTAAAAAAATTTTTTAATCCAAGAACAATAATTGTTGATGAAATTGATAAATTTTTTAAAAACAGAGCTAAATTGACCAATAATATAAAACTTAAAAGTAAGGTTAGCTATGTTTTTAAAGATGGAAAAGAATTTAAGTTTAAAAAGAAATTTGAATTAAGTGATAAAAATACAATTAAAATTAAGATATATAAATTTGGAATAAAAATTGCAGAGTTTTATTCAGATGGTGAAAAGGCTAAATTAAAAAGAGTTTTTAAGGATGATAGAGAACGTTTAGAAGAAAATTTAAATTTGAGTATTTTTAGTAAAAAAAGACTTGATCTTCCTATTAAAACAAATGAACTTATTCAAATAATAAGTTCAAATATTTTTACACCTTTGCAATCAGCAAAAATTATTCAAAGAAATGATTCATTACTTTCAATATCAGAAGATAATATCGATTTTATTATAAATTCAAATATGGAGATTGAAAAAATAATAATCCAAGATGGTAGAAATGCTTATATAGAATATTCTGACTATCGTATAATAGAAAATTCGTCATACAAAATACCTTTTAATGTTTATCTTAAAACAGAAAATTTCACAATGTTGATAAATCATCAAAATGCTATAATTAGAAATAAATGAGAAAAAAACTAAAAATAATAAACAAACTAGGATTACATGCTAGAGCGTCATCAAAATTTGTTGAAGTTACCAATAAATATAAATCTGAAATATTTATTGAATTTAATGATATTAAAGTCAATGCTAAGAGTATATTAGGATTATTGTCTCTTGCAATTTCCTTTCATGATGAATTTGAAATATTTATTGAAGGTGAAGATGAAGATAAAGCGCTTGATGAAATAAATAATCTAATAAAAAATAAATTTGGTGAATCTGAATGAGTATATCTAAAAAGGGAATTTCAGTTTCGCCAGGATTTTCCATAGGAAATATAGTTTTGATTAATCAGGCTAGAACTATTGTTGATAAGAAAAAAATAAATAAGAATAAAATATATCATGAAATAAACAGGCTACAGAAAGCTGTTGAAAACTCAATCAGAGAAATAAGTGAATTAAAAAAAAGTTCCAATTATAAATTAAAATCTGAACATATAGATATACTTGATTTTAATATTTTAATTCTGGAGGATGAAATACTTGCTTCAGAAGTTATCCAAAAAATTAAGAAAGAATTGATTAATGCTGAATGGGCATTGAATAGTGTTTTAACTGAAAAAAGTAAAAATTATTCAAAAGTTAAAGATATTTATATGCAGGAGAGATTGGCTGACTTCTATTATATTGGTGAAAGAATAATAAAAAACCTCAGAGGAACCTCTGACAATTTATTAGAACTCCCAAAAAATTCAATTCTTGTTGCACATGATTTGTCGCCGGTTGATGCATTGAAATATTGTAAAAATAAAAATGTCATAGGACTTTTAATGGATTTAGGCGGAGCAACATCCCATACGGCTATTATTGCAAAATCTTTAAGTATTCCTGCAATAATGTCTTTGGGAGATATAAGTCAGGTTCTACAGCCAGGTAAAAAAGTATATATTGATGGTTACAAAGGGATTGTCACATGGCAGCTTAAAAAAGAAGAGAAAGATGAAATTCTTAAGTTAAAAGATGAATACAATATAATTGAAGAAAATTTATTAGAATTTTCAAAATTACCATCAAAAACTAAAGATGGCATAGAAATCTTGATTAAGGCAAATATTGAAATTACTTCTGAACTTAGCTCCGCAATTAGATATGGAGCGCAGGGGATTGGAATGTATAGAACAGAATTTTTATATACAACCAATGAAAGATTTCCAACTGAAGACGAACAGTTCGAAGATTACAAAAAACTTTTTAATACTAATAGTTTTGATAGCGTTACCATAAGGACGCTAGATATTGGTGGAGATAAAAATTTTTTTCAAAAAGATGAAATAAATCCTGCGATGGGGTTACGGGGTATAAGATATTCCTTGACGAATACAGAGACATTTATTGATCAAGTAAAAGCTATTTTCAGAGTGTGTATTGATACCAAAAAAAAGATAAGAATTTTGTTGCCTATGGTATCAGTTTTAGATGAAATAATCGAAGCTAAATCGATTATAGAGAATCTGGGCAATCTATCTGGTGCAAACGGCTTATTTGAAATTGGAGTGGTTATTGAAACTCCCTCGGCTGCTATAATGTCAAAAGAAATAAGTGAAATAGTAGACTTTATTAGTATTGGTACAAATGATTTAGTTCAATATATATTGGCGGCTGATAGAAATAATGAAGAAGTCAGGCCAATCCTAAACTATTATCAGCCAGCTGTTATAAGAATAATAAAAGATATAGTTAGAAGAGCTCAGAAAGATACTTATATTTCTATTTGTGGTGAAATGGCAAATGATATTTTAAGCTTACCATTATTTATTGCTCTTAAAATAAATGAATTAAGTATGAATTGTCATTCAATTCCAATTATAAAAAGTGTAATCAATGAACTAGAGTATGATGAATGTAAGTCGGCATTTGACAGGTGCCTGCAAATGAATAAATCTATTGATATAAATACTATTTTAAAACAATTGATCAACAAAAAAATAGAAAAAGCTAAGTCAATAATTCAATATGAGATATAAATATTTTGAAATTATATATAGATAAAAAGTGTAAAATTTGTGAAAATTTTGGAAAAATTATTAAAGAAAAGAATAGCATGATTGAAATCAAGGATTATAGAGAGAAGTGCTCAGAATCAATATTGTTTGAGGATGGTAGTAAAGTTTATTATGAATTCAATGCAATTCATCGGGCTTTGTCATGTGCTGGAAAAAAAAATATAGTACTTAATATAGTTCTAAAATTACCAAATAGAATTCAGAAAATTTTGTATAAAATATTATCAAAAAATAGAAAGATTATTTCTCTTTTTTTCCCTCGTAATCAAACCAAAACCTAAGTCTATTTTTCTGAGGGTTATAAGATTCGAGTCTTTTTATATCATCTTTTGACAAAGATCTTTTTTCTATCCTTCCAGAGTATAGATACAAATGTGATTTGAATACATCCTCAATTTCTTTAGCTTTTAAAATATTTTCCGCAACAAAATAAATTCTGTCTTTTATTTTTATAACTCTTGGATAATTTCGATATTTATACTTATACTTTATTAGGGATCTTTTAAAATTACCACTTGAACTCATCAAACCTAATCCGCAATATAAAAGGCTATCAGGATTTAAGGGTTCATTAATTTTAGAAATATTAAATTTTTTTAAAAAATTATTAATTATTAAATCTTCAGAACATAGAACAGACATATTTTTATAACCAACGAGCCGAAGCTCGGTGGAAATTTTAGTAGTTTTTTTATAATGTTCAAAATTTACATTTAAACTTTTCTCCGCTTTTTCTGTAATTAATTCTGTAAAAGAGATCAATTTATTTATTGAAGTTGCAGAAGCTATAATTCCGTGGTTTTCTAGAATAAAACAACATTCATTATTTTTTGGAGGCTTGCCTTTTAATTTATTAAATATCTCTTTGGCTAATGCAACACCAGGAGTTTTATATTTAATATAATAAATTTGATTTGATTCTATTTCACGTTTAAAAATTTTATTTATTTTTAAATTTGAATTTTTCTGAACTGTAATCATGTTAAATGCAATTGGGTGAAGATGAATTGTATATTTTTTTAATATTGAATGAGCTAATGTCTCTATTGATGGATTACCCCCATATATCAAGGAATTTTTTAGAATTTTGAAGGATTTATCTTCCTCATTTCTAGTAATTTCTTTATTTTTTACTTTTGATAAGTAATCAACTAAGATTTGATTATCAACTTTGGAATATCCATTTGAAATACTCAGTTCTGCCAGTGAGTATCCACTAGATTTTATAAACATTTTCTTATCAACTTTTATAGATGAATTACCGCCAGCAGCTTGTATCAAATCGTAACGTTGTCCAAAATATTTTGATAACTTGGCAAGATTTATAATTATATTTTTATCTTTCTTAACCATTTTCCATTCTCAATATGCCAATCAAAAGTCTTTTTAATTCCCTTTTCAAATTTTGTAATTGGCTCCCACTTAATCAGAGATTTTGTTTTATTTATATTTGCTGAGGTATATTTAACGTCCTCTATCAAGGCAGGCAATTTATGAACTAAATTTTTAAAATTTGAAAATTTTTCAATTTTTTCCAATAAAAGATTTATTTTTACAGGCTTGTTATTTCCTAAATTTAAAATATTATAATTTTTCAGTCTTCTACATTTATAAATTCCTGAAACTATGTCATCAATATAAGTAAAGTCTCTTTGTTGATTGCCTGTTCCAAAAAGATTAATCTTATTTTTCCTTAAATTAGATTCAATAAAAATAAATGGGCTCATGTCGGGTCTACCATATGGGCCATAAACAGTAAAAAATCTTAGTATTGTTATATTAATTTTATTTAACTTGTGAAAAGCGTACAATAAAACTTCTGATGATTTTTTTGAGGCCGCATAGTTTGAATAGGGTTTATCCGTTTCATCCCCGATATCAAAACTTTTTTTGGTTGAGTTACCGTAAACGCTAGAGGTAGATGCATGAATAAGATTTTTAATTTTATATAAATTTACTAATCTCGCAATATTTAAACACCCAATAACATTAGACTCATAGTATGAATTTGGATCGGAGCTAGATTTTCTAACTCCTGTTTTTGCTGCCAGATTTATAACTAGTTGAGGAGCTTTTACTTTACAAAAATTCGAGAAAATTTTTTCTAAGGAAATATAATTGGAAATATCAGTTTTTTTATATATAAAATTTTTATATGACATCAAATGTGATATTCTTTTTTTTTTAATATTCACATCATAACTATCATTTATGTTATCAATTCCTAATATTTCATAACCTTTTTTTAAAAAAAATAGAGATGTATGGAAACCTATAAATCCTGCGGCACCTGAAATAATAACTTTTTTATTCATTGATGCTTAAATATAACCTAGATTATCTATATTAAAAAATATAGTTGAATAATAAAATTCTGATATAGTTATTGTTTATTATGACAATAGAAGAAATTTATAAAAGAATCTTCAAAAATTTTAAAATTTTAGGTTTAGGTAAAATTTTGGCTGGCTTATTTTCAGCCCTAACAATCTTTGTTCTTGCACAATACTTAGGAGTTGAAATTTTCGGTATCATAGCAATTACCATTTCAATAGTAGAGGTGATGAACATAATTTTAAATTTAAGAATATGGGAAGCAACTACTAAATTTTTAGGAGATTTCCAAAAGGATGCGGATAAATGTTCACAGGTTTTACTATGGTCACTAAGTTTATCAATCAAGTTTTCACTCATATCAAATTTTATAATATGTTTAATTTCATTTTATTTTATTGAAAATTTCTTCAATTTTGAATTAGAAATTCATAGTTTAATTATTAGTTATTGTGTGGTCTATATTTTTCAAACAAGCAATGAAATTTTGGACAGTTTTTTAAGAACATACGATAAATATAAATTAATTTTAATAAATAATATTATATCAAACTTGGCTAGATTGATAATTGTATATTTTTTACTAAATTATTCATACGATATAAATTTTGTAGCTATGGCTATGGGCTCATCAATTTTGATTGGTTTCATAATCAGAATATTTTTTGTACACAATGTATTTAAAGAACTAAAATTTAGGTTTTTTTATAAATTTTCGGCTATTGAAAAATATAAAACAAAATTTCTTAAATTCTCCATTTCTACTCATTTTGCTAATATGATAAATTTGGCAAATGAAAAAAATCTCGGTGTTCTTTTGATAGGATATCTTGTTGGCCCTTTTTATGCTGGTTTATTTAAAGCTGCAAGGAGTGCTGTAAAAATCATCAGAAGGATTATGGACCCTTTATTGGACATTGCTTTTCCAGAATTTATATCATTAGTGAATCAAAAAAGAATAGGAGATTTAAAAAAATTAATATTAAACTCAACTCAAGTTCTAGGTATTGCATCAATTTTTTTAGGTTTATTAATATTTTTCTTTTCAAAGGATATTATCGAATTGTTTTTTGGATCTGATTATTTAGAGGCAACTATGACCTTAAATTTGCTTATCCTCGCAGCACTTATAAATAATATTTCATATTGGATTACACCCTTAATTCTTGCAATGAATAATCCAAAATATTTATTAGTTCAAACTATTTTTGTATCAAGCATATATATATCAACTCTCTATCCTTTGATAATTAGTTTAGAGCATGAAGGTGCAGCATATTCTGGAATACTAAGAGGGATATGTGTTCTCATATTTGGAATGATATTTATTAAAAAGTTCACAAAACCCAAGACTATTTAGGTGTAGGCTTGGTTTCAGAGTTTGAAAAAGGCTGCTCTAAAAGTTTAGAATGCGAATCATCCCATAAATTATTTATTTTATCTATCTCGGAATCAGAAATGGGTTCCAAGTAGCTGCATTTTGAATATTCAATAATCTCATCTTTATTAGTGAAATTTGGCAAAACAGTACAAATGTTTTTTTGAGACAAAGAAAAAAGAATTGCGGCCTGTCCTATTGTTCTGTCATTATCTGAAAATAAAAATGAGAGATCTTCTTTAGCTTTTAGTCCGTTCAACATCCATTTTTGTCTTCTATGACTTCTATGATCATCAGATGAAAAAACTTTATCTTTATCAAAATTGCCATCAAGGATCCCTGATGCATGCGGCACTCGAGCAATATACCCAATATCACTTTCATCAGAGCTAGAAAGCAAAGTTTTTGAAGGCTCTTGCTCTAAAAGATTATAAATTATTTGAATACTAACAGGATTTTTGCTGATAGAATCAAGACCCTCGTCAAGCCATCCAATATCTGGACCCAGAGCCATGCCCCATGACCTGATTTTTCCTTCATCTACTAACTCTTTAAGAGTTTCTAAAACCTCTTCGTTATTTATAAAGTCAAACCTTGGATTATGCATTTGATAAATATCAATATAATCAGTTTTAAGTCTCTTTAGACTTTGCTCACATGAGAATTTTATATCTTTCTTTGAGAATTTTTGAGGGAGCTCTTTATGTCCCTTTCTTTCGGAAGTATTTGAATAGATATCGTAGCCAAATTTAGTTGCCAATACAATTTCATGGCGAGATCCGTTAAAAGCTTTATTAATAATTTCTTCGCCATAACCGTTTCCATAAACATCTGCGGTATCAAAAAAATTAATTCCATTATCTAATCCATATCTAAGCAAAGATATTCCAAAAGACTCATCTGTTACTCCCCACCACTTAGTAGCCACTGACCAGACTCCAAATCCAACTTCTGATACTTTAATTTCATGATTTTGTGGAAAAACTCTATATTTCATTCTTATTGATTCTCCTCTAAAAATCTCTCAGCATCAATTGCTGCCATACATCCTGAACCAGCTGCAGTAATAGCTTGTCTATAAACACTATCTTGGACATCACCACAAGCAAAAACTCCCTTTAAATTGGTCATTGACGACTTTTCTAAAGTATTAATATAACCATTTGTATCAATTTCAACAGAGTTCTTAAAGATTTGTGTATTTGGGTTATGTCCAATTGCAATAAATGCTCCATCTGATTGAATCTTAGTTATCTCAGAGGTGATAATATTTTTAATTTTAATTCCAGTCAAACCCTTATCAGCCGATCCAAGAAATTCTAAAGGTGAATGGTTTAATATAAATTCAATTTTAGGGTTTGATCTAGCCCTATCCTCCATTATCTTTGAAGCTCTCAACTTGTCACGCCTATGAATAATAGAGACCTTTTTTGCAAATTTAGTGAGAAAGATTGATTCTTCCATTGCACTGTCTCCACCACCAATAACATGGATATTTTTATCCTTATAAAAAAAACCATCACAAGTAGCACAGGTTGAAAGCCCTCTGCCCATAAGAATCTCTTCGCCTTCAATACCTAAAAGCTTTGCAGATGCTCCAGTAGCAATTATTATAGAAAGAGTTTGGTAAATATCCTCTCCTACTTGAATTGAATACGGATAAGAAGAAAAATCAACAGAATCAACATTTTTCATGATACATGTTGCCCCGAATCTTTTTGCTTGATTTCTGAGCATATCCATTAGTTCTGGGCCTTGTACTCCATCAGGAAAACCAGGAAAATTTTCAACATCAGTCGTCATCGTGAGCTGTCCCCCGGCTTGAAAACCTTCAAAAACTATTGGGGAAAGATTTGCGCGAGCCGCGTATATTGCAGCCGTTAGGCCTGCTGGACCAGATCCAATAATAATTATTTTGTTATTTTCCATTTATATCACCTATAGAATTATTTATGATAATAACATGATGTCTAATTCTATCCACGAAAGATTTTATAAAAAAATTATATATATGGTTGAAGGAAAAGACTATATAAAATTTTTTAATAATATAACAACAAATAAGATTGAATTTAGAAGTGACAATGAAATGATTAGAACTTTATGGCTAAATAATAAAGGAAGAATTGTTCATGATTTATCAATTGGCTGGATTAATAATTCAGACTCAAAAGCTCTACTGATTGATCATTTTAGTTCGGAATCACTCATAGAAAATATTCTCAAATATAAAATGTCGCTAGATGTAAAAATTATTAAAACAGACTTGGAAGCCAAAATATCAGATTCTTCTTCTAAAAGAATTGGTGGGGATACATACTTTATGAAATCATCAATTTCATTAGTTGATAAGTATTTAGCTATTGGCACTAATAAAGATTTAGAATTAATAAATAATTTTGACCCGATGGATTTTATATTAAAAGGAATTTCCTACAATAAAAAAATTTTTCATAATAAAACACCAATGGAGCTTAATTTGTGGTGTGCAATTGACTTCAAAAAAGGCTGCTATTTAGGTCAAGAAATTGTAGCCAGAGTAAAATATAAAGGACAAGTTAAAAGGAACTTTTCTTATGTAAAAATTGACAAAGGCGTTGATATCACTAATACACCAATATATAAGGGGGAAAACGAAATAGGGTCTATCATTTATACAGATTTCATAGATAGAAATGCAAGTTATTGTTCTGCATTTATTAATCACAATGAAAACTACAATCAAACAGGATTAAAAATCCAATATGGGGAAAAAGAATATTATTGTGAGATTCTAGAAAACTTATTTAAATCATATAGCGAAAATTATTAACTCAAAGAAGCTTTATCTATTACTTCCAGCAGATGGCCTTGGAATTCTCCTAAGCCATCTACGGGAATTATAATACTTGACCTGCCACCACTAACTTCAGTAATTTTAAGATAATGGCCTTTATGGTTTTCTTTTAAGTCAAAGAAAAACTTTTTATTTTCAACCTCTAATTTGCTACTAAAAACATCCTTTGACTGTTTTGATTTATCATCTTGCATAATAGAAAATTAGGCATTAGGGTTTTCAATAACCATTGCAATACCCTGTCCTCCTCCTACACACAACGAGACAAGTCCTCTTTTAGCATTTCTTCTTTGCATTTCATGTAAAAGTTTAACAATTAAAATAGATCCAGATGCTCCAATTGGGTGACCAAGCGCAACAGCTCCTCCATTAACATTTAACTTTTCAGAAGGAATTGGAAAGTCACTTAATACCGCTAATGATTGAACAGCGAATGCTTCATTTAATTCAACCAAATCAATATCGTCAATTGTTAACCCAGCCTTTGCAAGAGCTTTGTTCATTGCTGGAACTGGACCAATACCCATAACAGAAGGCTCTACTCCTGAAACTGCATAAGAGATGACCTCTCCTACAGGTTTTAAACCTAATTCTTTAGCTTTTTCTTCTGACGAAACAATCATTGCTGCAGCTCCATCATTAATTCCAGAAGCATTACCGGCAGTTACTGTTCCCTCTGATGTAAATACAGGCTTCAGCCTACTTAACGCAGCCATAGAAACTTCTCTTGGATGTTCATCCGTATCAAAGACACCTTTTTTAAGTTCTACTGGTACGATCTCAGGTTTAAATACCCCTGTTCTCATAGCTTTTTTAGCTTTACCTTGACTATCAATTGCAAATTTATCTTGATCTTCTCTAGATATATTATATTTTTCAGCAAGGTTTTCTGCAGTCATACCCATATGGTAATTATTAAAAATATCCCATAAACCATCGTAAACCATTCCATCTAAAACACTATCAGATGCCTCTAAAGCCATCCTATAACCATATCTAGCTTTAGGTAATAAAAATGGTGCTAGATTCATATTCTCTATTCCACCGGCTAACACCACATCGGCATCGCCAGCTTTAATGGCTTGAGCGGCATTAGCTACAGATTGAACGCCAGATGCACAAACTCTATTAAGAGTGTAAGATGGAGTATCATAATCTAACCCAGCTCCTAGAGCAACTTGTCTAGCAGGGTTCTGTCCCTGACCAGCGCCTAGAATATTACCCATTACACACTCATCAATTTGTGTAGATTCTATTCCAGTTCTTTTTAAAATTTCTTTAACGACAGTGATACCTAAATTTACAGCAGAAACATCTTGAAGAGCTCCTCCAAAAGTTCCAATCGCAGTTCTTAATGGCTCACTTATAACTACTTTAGACATTATCTAATCCCCCTATGTCTTTATAAATTGGTTTTTTAAAGCAAAAACTTATAAATTGTACCAAATATCTTTGAAAGAATAAACATTTTATTAATTTAAGAGTATTATTGATAAATGAGAAAAAAAACAATATGCATTATATTTGGGGGAATTTCAGTTGAACATGAAGTTTCTATAATTTCAGCTAATTCAATTTTAAATAACATTGATTTTAAAAATTACAGACCCATTGGATTGTATCTTACAAAAAAGGGAGGATTTAGGTATTGCAAAATAATCAATAAATCTGGAAAAAAACAATTTTTACCTCAGGCATATTCAACAAGTTTTAAACCAGGAACTAGCAAGCCTATTCAAATTAATAAAAATACTAGCATAGAGGTTGATGTTTTTTTCCCAATTATTCATGGTACCGGTGGAGAGGATGGATCCATTCAAGGACTTATAAAAACACTAGATAGGCCTTTTGTTGGATGTGATATACTTGGCTCTGCGATAACAATGAATAAAATTCTAACAAAAGAATTGGTCAAGAAAGAAGGAATAAATGTTACTAAATATGAAATAATTAAAAATTCTTTGAGCGATAAAAATATAAAGATAATAAAAAAAAATATTGGTTTTCCATGTTTTGTTAAAGCTGCAAATTTAGGATCAAGCATAGGAGTATATAAAACTAATAATGAAAAGGAATTAAAATCAAATATTAAAAAAAGTTTAAATTTTACGAATAGTGTTTTCGTTGAAGAGGCAGTTTTAAAGGCTGCAGAAATTGAAGTAAGCGCACTTCAGGTTAAAGAAAAAATACTTACTTCAACTCCTGGGGAAATAGAACCATCCTCAGAATTTTACGATTATAATGCAAAATATATTGATAATAAATCCAAACTTAAAATACCAGCAGATATTTTTAAAAATAAAAAAATAATTTCGGAAATAAAAATAATTTCTGCCCTAGCTTTTAAGGCTTTAAATTGCGAGGGTATGGCAAGGATTGATTTTCTTTATGGTTCAACAAAAAATAAGAATTCAAAAAAATTATATTTAAGTGAAGTAAATTCTATCCCTGGTTTCACAGAAATAAGTATGTTTCCAAAGCTACTTGAGCATGACGGAATTAAATATAGTTCTGTCATTAACGAATTGATAAAATATTCTATATACAGATATAAAAAAGAAAAAAAATTATCAAAAAGTTTAAGCTAATCCAAATTATGTTTTCTAAAAATCAAAAGTAGTATGACACCAAGTATAATTAAAAAACCACCAATTAATTTATATGAATCTGGAACAGTATCAAAAAAAATAAATGATAGAAGTATTACAAAAACTGCTTCTAATGGAGTAATTGCAGTTGTTCTGGAAACATCTACTAATTTTATGGCTTGAAATTGGAAAGCTTTTCCAATATATGCACCACATGTTCCTCCTAGCAACATCATCAAAAAATCTTCTGAATTGGGAAACTGAAATTTTCCAGAAATTATTAAATACAAAAAACCTATTATTACCACTCCCATTGATCTTAAATTTGCGACCATAATCATATTTAAATCGGCTGCCATCTTCTTAACTAAAATAAATAAAATTGAATAGAAAAATGCTGCAGAAATTGCATAAAAAGAACCTATTAGCTCTATATGTGTAGAGTTAAAGGTGATGAACAATCCACCTATTATTGTGAAAAAAATTCCAATTATTTCCATTTTTCCCAGTCTTTCACCAAGAAAAATTACTCCAAATATGACTGCAAATAAGACTTGGAATTTCATTAAAAAAGATGTTGATGGAGGACCAATGATTCTTAACGCAATAACCCAACAGGCTGCACCAAAAACGGTGATAAAAGAAGTTAAAATCATTATTTTTTTGTATTTTCCAAGTTCATTCAGTGGAACGCTAAATTTAAATCCTAGCCCGGTAAATATAATTCTCTTGAGTATTGCAACTAAAAAAGCACCTAGAAACCAGTAAAAAGCTACGGTTTCCGGAAATAGCTCATCAGAAACCTTCTTTCCAAAAATATAAGAAAAAGCTGTAAAAAAAGCTGTCCCAATTATGAAGAAATAACCAACTAAATTTTTATTACGCATATTTAGAATATTTATTCAGATTTTTTCACAGCAATACCGATTTTCTGAAAACCTGATGATTTAACCATATCCATAATATTTACAACGAATCCATGGTCAACACTTTCATCAGCTTTTATTACTATGGTTTTATCCTTATTCCTATTAGATAGATATTTTGGAATTTCATCATAGTAAAAAGCTTTATCGTTTATATAGATTTTGTTGTCTTTCTCTATACTTATTATAATCTGCATTTCAGATAAAGTTTCAGAACTTTTTGCTTTGGGGAGTTTTATATTAAGGCTGGAGGTAATCTCACTAAAATTTAAAGAGAGAGCAAAAAATATTAATAAATTAAATACTACGTCAACTATGGGTGTGAGATCTAAATTTGCTTCTGATCTCTCGCTAGGATTTTTGTTGAAATTCATTAACCCTTAATCCTTCCAATTAACTTTTTAGATTCCTCTTGAAGTTCAACAGCAATATTGGTTATACGTGAATTAAGATATTTATATCCAATATATGAGGGTATTGCGACAAGTAAACCAAAAGCGGTTGTATAAAGCGCCTCTGATATTCCACCAGCTAAACTTGGTGGGTCTACCACAGTTTGTGTAGAAATAACTTTGAAGACAGTTATCATACCCGAGATAGTTCCTAATAGTCCCAATAAGGTACTTATGTTACTTAAAGATCCAAGAATTTCATTTGATTTTGATAATCTGTGAATTTGACTTTCTCCTTCATCTTGGACTATGGATTCAATAACATTATTATCTTCGTTTCTATTTATTAAAATCAGCACTGCAATTTTAGAGAAAACTGTCTTATCACTTTCACATAGAGCTATTGCCTTATCATAATTATTAGAGTCTAAATAAGAACTAATTTTAATTAACAAACTTCGTGAAATAATTTTATCTTTTGAAGATAAATAAAATCTTTTTAGAAAAATTGTTAAAGCGATTACTGAGCATAACAAAATTGGATATACAAAAAAACCTCCTTTTGTAAAAATCGATATAATAAGCGAATCATTCATTATTAAATTCATTCTCCATGATTTGAGTAATTGTCTCTTTCTTTCTTATTAACTTAATCTTTTTGTCTTCAATTAAGACTTCAGGTGCTTTAGGACGAGTATTGTAATTTGATGACATTACATAACCATATGCGCCAACAGAATGAATAATTAAAAGATCATTTTTTACTAAGGGTGGAAGCTCTACATCTTTTCCTAGAACATCGCCCGTCTCACATATTGGGCCAACAACATTATATTTTTTCCTTGGTCCGTTATTTTTATTAACCTCTTCAATTTTATGGAAGGCATCGTAAAGTGAAGGTCTCAATAAATCATTCATCCCAGCATCAACTATTAAAAAATCTTTTTTATAATTTTGTTTTTCATATAAAACAGATGTCAGCAGATACCCAGAATTTCCAACAAGTGACCTTCCTGGCTCTAAAATTAAATTACAATCTAAACTTTTAATTCTATCAATTATTTTAGAGGCAAATTCTTTTTTGGAAGGGGGATCATCGTCATCATAATATTTAATACCCAAGCCACCACCTATATCTATAAATTTAATATCTATATTTTTCTTTTTTAATTTAGAATAGAGTTCCATCAATTTATCTAAAGAATCAACAAATGGAACAATATCAAAAATTTGCGACCCAATATGGGCGTCGATTCCTATAGGAATAACGTTGTTCATTTTGTTTGCATAATCATATACATCTATTGCCTGGTCAATTGCAATCCCAAACTTACTGGATTTTAATCCCGTGGATATATAAGGGTGAGTTTTAGGATCTATATCAGGGTTTACTCTTATTGAAATATTTGCTTTAGTATCCATTTTATTTGCAATACTATTTATATTTTCTAACTCTGCTATTGATTCAACATTAAAAAGTAGTATTCCGTATTCAAGTGATGCCTTAATTTCTTCATCAGATTTAGCAACACCAGAAAAAACTATTTTCTTAGGATCAGCACCAATATATTTCAATCTTTCAAGCTCTCCTAATGAAACAATATCAAAGCCTGATCCAAGATCATTAAAAATTTTTAGAATATTAAGATTTGAGCAAGCTTTAACTGAATAACATATCAATATATCTTTCTTATTTTTAAATGCTTTCTTATATTCTTCAAACTCGTTCATTAAAGAATTCTTACTGTATATGTAACAAGGAGTCCCATGCATTTCTGAAATCTTTTGCAATGAAACACCGTCTATATAAACCTGATTATCATTTTTAGTTTTTAACATTAAGTTATATTATATACCTTGATTGAGATTATTGTATCTTTAGGTATTAAATTATATTATGTATGAAGTTAAATTTAAAAATAAAAATAAATCAGTAATGGTTCAGAAAGGAGAATCAATTCTTAGTAAATGTAATGATGAAGGTTTGGATATACCGTTTGCATGTCTACAAGGAATGTGTACAACTTGTATTGCAACAGTTTTGGAAGGAAAAACCTCGTATATTGAAGAACCTGATCCAGATTCTTTAACTGAAGAAGATATAAAGAATAATAAAGTTCTTCTCTGTGTTGCAACTCCTGAAAGTGATTTATTAATAGATGAAATTGAAGAATAATCATATAAGTTGAATTTAAAATTACCTTTTGATACAATTTATATATCAGGAGGTGCATTATGCCAGATAATCACAATTCGCCACAGCGTAATTGGGCTAGACAAGTTAGTAAGGATTTTGCTCAAACAGCACATGATCCACAAAAAGCACTTGGCTATGCTGGTCATGTTGCAGGTCATCAAAACTGGGCTGCCAAAGTTGGTTTGGATTTTGGAAGACCTGAAAACCAGTCTAAGCACAAAAGAGCTGTTAATCAGTAACATTTAAAAAGGTTGGGTAACCATCCTAACCTTTTTTCTTTTTTCATAATATCTAATGTTTAAAATTTTTTTTAGTTTTATTGTTAAAACCTTTAATTATATTATTGCTACATTAATATCTTCAGTTTGTGTTTTTTGTTTTTATACTTATGCTCCCTATCCATTTGACCCAGTAAACATTATTTTTTACTTTGAATATATTAATTTTTTGTTTCCGTATGATTTTTTTTATAGTTTGATCCAATATTACATTTGTTGTTTTCTATTAGGATTAGTTTATCTATTTATTTATAAGTATCTTAAAATTAAAAGACTATGGATTGGAATACTTGCATGCCTATCATCTTATATTTTTTATATACTGATTATTTTTTTTATATTTAGTTTAAATCGTTTGGAATTCATGTCTATATACTTAATCCAAGACTTTTTTGCTTTTTTAATTTTTTATGTTGTACTATCGATATTTTATAAAAGAAAAGAGGGATCTGATTAAAATGAATGTAAAAGTGTATAGTACTCAATATTGTCCATTTTGTGATGCTGCCAAAAATCTACTTAAATCGCTAGATATTGAATATGAAGAAATCGATTTAACTGATGAATTAGAAGAAAGACTCGAGATCTCGACTAAGTATAATTGGAGAACAGTCCCAATAATAATTATCAATGAAAAGTTAGTTGGTGGGTTTGATGAACTTAATAAGTTACATATGGAGGATAAACTATCAATTTTAATTGGTTCTAATAGTTAGGATATATCTCAGAACATATCATTTTAGTTCCATCGATTTTACTAATTATGATCGAAGATAAATTGCTATCCAATAAAGATGAAGATTGACTTGGATCTAAAATTATATTTTCTATAAATAATATTTTATTAAAATCTTTTATTTTTCCTGTATACCTATTTATCTCCTTGCTAACACGAAATTTATAAAGATTTTCTCTATCATCAAAAAAGGTTAATTTGTTTCCGGACAAATCAAAATTTGGAGAATTACATGTTCCTTTATCATAAAAATTAAAATAGTAATCATCAGGAGACATTCCCTTGATAAAAATTTTAATATTTGATCCATTACCTTGTTGCATAATTTCGACAAATCCTATCTTGTTATTCTGACTATCAATAAATTCTCCTTTTGCCATAAAAACTTTTTCATCCGAACATCCCACCACGAGTAAGAATAATAATAGAAAAATAATTTTATACACCTAAATGCACCTTCCCTCTTTTTTTTGCTAAATCCATTTGCTTTTGCCTCTCAGACAATCTCTTAATCTGTTTTTTATTTAATTTACCAAAACATTTATGACAATGAACACCTTCTTTGAATTTAGGACTTTTAGAATCTGATAAGGATAATGGTTGATTGCATGCATGACACATTTTATAACTTCCTTCAGATAAATCATGCTTAACAGAAACTCTATTATCAAAAACAAAGCACTCTCCCTGCCATTTTGATATCTCTTCTTTTACTTGACCTAAATAGTTAATAATTCCGCCTTCAAGATGGAACACGTTTTTAAAACCTTTCTCAATCATATAGGAGCTTGCCTTTTCGCATCTTATTCCACCAGTACAAAACATAGCAATATTTTTATTTTTATACTTACTTAATGAATCCACAAACTTAGGAAAATCCTTAAAGCTGGACATATTAGGAATAATTGAATTTTTAAATGTTCCAATTGAGGTTTCATAGTAATTTCTTGTATCAATTAAAATAACATCCTCTTTTTCTAACAAAGTGTTCCATTCCCTGGGCTGTAGATATTCGCCAACATTTTTATTTGGATTTGATGAGTTGGGTTTACCTAAACTGATAATCTCATCTTTTATTTTTATTCTCAATCTATGAAAGGGTTTTTTTAAAGAATTCAAATATTTAAAATCCTCCATTTTAAGATTAAAATCTTGCAATAAAAAATTAACAATATTATTCAAATTTTGCTCTTTTCCAGACAACATGCCATTAACTCCTTCCTGGGAAAGGATTAAGGTTCCAAGTATTGAATTTTTTTTAAACTCTTTAAAAATTCTATTTTTTAAAATTTCAGGAGATTTAATATCAAAAAATTTATAGAAACTTACAATTTTATTTTCAATCATACCAAGATATTATACCAGTTGAGAAAAGTACTTTATTTAGATTTTTTAACTTACTTCTTTAGCTTCAGAGATATCTTCAGGTAAAAAAATGCTTCCAAGTGGTAGCAGTAGAGCGTCTCCCAATACTGTAATGACTCTAAAAATGATAATCCCAATCGTTGGATCATCAGGACCATATATTGGTGACAATAAGGTTATTACTATAAACTCTCTAACTCCTATTCCACCAGGTGCGCCAGGGATTACAAACATTCCTAACCAAGTAATTGTGAACAAGGCAATTACATATAAGAAAGTAATATCCATTCCTAGCAAACTATAGAAAACAAAATACTCTACTAAGCCCATGCCATAGAAAAACGCTAATAATAATATTGCTAGCTTTAAAAGTCTCATTAAGTTTTGTCTATTCAATGAAGACTTATAGTTTCTTAAAGCTTTAACAAGATAAAATCCAATTGCTAATGCACCAAAAACGAGTATTCCCAATGAGAATCCTTTTAATTTACCCCCCGAAAAATCTCTAATCTCATTAATCAATTCATCCGATAAAGAAAAGGAACCTGTTAATGTAGAAATTAATACTATTAGTATCCCTATTAGAACCATAAAAACTATTTCTAGAAAGTAGCTTTGAACTACATTGCTTTTTGAAGGACCCAGTTGGGTAGCGAAATATATTCTAGCAATTACATGCATGAGGTTTGATGGAATATATTTATATATTTGCGTTTTAGTATAAATCCCTATAATGCGCCACTTTGGGAGTTCGGATCCGTGTAGAAGCTCTAGCATATATCTCCACCCGGTTGCTAAAAAACCCATCAAAATAACATAAATAGTGATAAAAATTATTATATATGGAATCCACGAATAACTTACCTTAGCTTTAGCGGCTTCTAAGTCTATATTTATTACGTTCTGATATACAAAATATAACGCCGCAGCACTTATTATCCAGCCTAGTATTTCAATGATTTTTTTCTTTAACGGTTTTTTATTTGACATATTTTAATCCCTCAGGATTTTGTTCAATCATACTATATATATAAAGTAAAATAAACATAAAATGATGAAAATTGTAATTTTTTTTGATAGAATTACTTTATTATGTTTTTGATTTCATACCCTGTAGGTTCACCAAATTGTTAATTAACTTACTATCAACTTTCTTTTTTTCAAATAAGTTTTATTTATCAATATCTACAAATAAAAACTACATAACCACTTTTAAAGCTTTTAATATTATTATTGTAGCAACACTTTTGGATGACATAGCCTATTATTTCTTTGATAATAAATATTCGTTAAGTAACTTAAGCTTCATTTTTTATTTTAGTGAAATAATTTTATCAGTTCTTTTATTAAGTTTTTTTGCTAGGATTATGGGTGCTGGAGCAAGAGTTGCGCAATTTAATTCTGTATTAAAAGCATATTCTTATACATTATCTCCTGTAATATTTGGTTCAATAATCTTATTTTTAGTTTCAATTTTAACAAACTTAAATACGCTTTACCCAAAGGCTGTTTCACTTGGAGCATTAATTGTTTTAATGTTTTGGATGTGGATCTGCCAATTTATCATGATACAAACTTTATTTTCAAGATTAGGGTTTATTTCAAGATTAATATTATTCTTAATAACTATAGGAACATATTACGGTATAGATAGATTTAAAAAATTCTTTTATTCTATGATTTTTTAAATAATTTTTACCTTTTTTTATCTGGATCCCAATAGTCAACAGTTCTAAAGGTATCTACGATATAATTTAAATTATTGGTAAATTCTTTAGCTTGATCATAAATATTTAAAGCTATATTTGCTGATAGCTTTAAGTTACCAGAATCAATTTTCTTAATGTTATTATGTAGATGAGAGATTATATTTGCGGTAGTCATTTTCAAATCAGTTGGGTTTAAATCAAAATTGTCTATTTGGAACTTTTCTTTAACTAAATTCTCAGCATTCTTTTTGGAATGCAAAACATCATCAAGAAAATTGAAAATATAATTAAAATTATCGATAACTCTAAAGCATCTTCTAGGAGGATGAACCTCAAAAGTTATCAATTCAGTTTCACCATTATAGCTATGAACAAAGCCTGTATCATAATGAAAAAAATTTGAGTTATTTCTAGTATTTATCAGGGATTTGCCAACGTTATTCAAATTATTAAATAAATTTTTATCATTTTGAGATTCATTAATTAAGTTTGTCCAATACGTTATAGTCTCAACGACAAATGGATCCATGAGCACATTCGTATCTCTCTCAATAGCCCAAAATAAATAACAGGCTTTTTTGGTAGATAAAAATTTATTAATCAATATATGTCGCGAGAAGCAATTTGAAGAAACTAATGTTGGTGGAAAAAGACTTTCTTTATCAGCGTCAATATATTGGTTTTGTTGAGACTCAAATTTTATATATTTTTTACTCAATTTATTTAGCCGTTATCATGTATATGCAATTATTTATTGCATCTAGTCCATCGGCTTTGAAAAAGTTGTAATAAAAATATCGGCTAGAGTCTGAGTTCCAGACTAATTTATAACTAATTGTATTATTTTCTTTTTGAGCATAATGTTTACCATTCTGGCCTAATGAGAAATATTCTAGTTTTTTACAATTTTTTGAGCCTGTTGACATGTAACCAATCATTTCAACATTTCCATTATCTTTTATAGCAAAAACATTTTTTATATTACCAATATTCTCAAGTGTTGTAGGTTTTGAATCAAAGATATAGTCACCAGGTAATACTTCATTTAAAATTTGAGTTTCTTTTACAGTTGGTTCGCTTATATTGTCTAATGATATTTGTGAACCAATAGATATACCATCAATTATATTTTTCTTGTTAGGGATAATATCATGATTAGAATTTTTATTAGTATAAATTAAAGAAACAATAACTATTAATAGGATGTAAAGTATAGGTGTTGTAGCCCATTTGTATTCTCGAATTAAGTATTTTAATTTCATCAGATCTCTCTCCTACTCTTTAACAGGTCTTACACTAATCATTTTATCAGGATTTTCAACAATTCCACTCTGATCTGTTCCTTTTTTTAAAGAATCAACAAACTCCATTCCCTCAACTACTTCACCCCAAATTGTATATTGCCCATCGAGCCAACTAGCATCATTATAGCAAATAAAAAACTGTGAATTTGCGCTGTTTGGATCGCTCGAGCGCGCCATTGATGCTACTCCTCTTGTATGTTTCTCATTGCTAAACTCCTGCTTTAAATTTGGCTTATCCGAAGATCCGGTTCCTGTCCCTGTAGGATCACCTGTCTGAGCCATGAAATCAGGAATTACTCGGTGAAACACAACCCCATCATAAAAACCTTCTTCCGATAGTTCTACTATTCTTTTCACATGATTTGGTGCTAAGTCTGGTCTAAGTTTGATTTTTACATTCCCTGTTTCAAGTTCAATTATGATATGTGAATAATCCATTTCTACCTCTTTGTAATAAATTGATAATTAAATATATATTTTTTTCACACATTTTAAAAGGCTTAATTCGCTTTAATTTAGCGTATACCATAGTATAATTATTTTATAAGGTCGCACCCTTACATGACTTATTAAATATTTTAATTTTGGAGGTCTTAATATGTCTTTTATTACGGATGATCACGAAGAATTTAGATCGGCTGTCAGAAAATTTACAGATGAGGAAATAGTTCCCATTGCTGCAGATATAGATTCATACAAATATCCTGATATTCCCCAAGAAATTATTAAAAAAATGGCAGAACAAGGTTATTTTGGTGTTATTTTTCCTGAGGAATATGACGGTTTAGGTCTTGATTATATAACACTATCAATAGTTTCCGAGGAACTTAGTAAGGGCTTATTAAGTGTAGGGAGCGTCATGACTAGAGGAATTTTAACAGGAACTTTATTGTTGGCTCATGGCACAGAAGACCAAAAAAAACGCTTTTTACCGGGAATTGCTACAGGAGAATTAATGACAGCAGCTGCATTTACTGAACCAGATTTTGGATCTGATTCAGGCGGAATGATAACAAAAGCTACAAAAGTTGATGGTGGTTACATTTTAAATGGATCTAAAGCATGGTGTACATTTGCAAATAGAGCAAATTATTTAACCGTTTTAGCAAGAACTGATTCGGATTTAACTAAAAGACATAAAGGGCTAAGTATATTTATGGTTGAGAAAGAGCCTGGGGAAGACATTATTCATCCAAATATAAAAGGCGAGCCTATTCCTACTGTCGGATATCATGGTATGAAGTCATATAATTTATCTTTAGAAAATGTTTTTGTACCCGAGGAAAATTTAATAGGAACTGAAGAAAATAGAGGTTTTTATCAACTTATGGAAACTTACGAAGCCGCTAGGCTTCAAACTGCTGCGAGAGCCGTTGGGGTTGCACAAGCTGCTTTTGATTTTGCTCTACAATATTCAAAAGAAAGAGAGCAATTTGGTAAACCTATTTCTGAGCATCAGGCAATTAGAATGAAATTATCTGAAATGGCAACTGAATTAGAAGCTGCAAGGCAATTAGTTTATTATGCCGCTTCAATGAAAGATTCTGGTAAAAGATGTGATTTAGAAGCTGGTATGGCAAAAATAAAATCTGCAAAAGCGGGTGAATATGTAACTAGAGAAGCAATGCAAATACTCGGTGGATATGGATATTCGAAAGAATTTCCTGTAGAAAGATTCTGGAGAGATGCTAGAGTAATCAGTATTTTTGAAGGTACTAGCGAGATCCAGCATGAGGTAATAGCGAAATCTTTGTTAAGTAAATAGTCAAAATTTAGGAGGAAAAATATGTTTGTATTAGATGGAGGAACTAGAGTTGTAGTACCAAGGACTGAATTGACCTATCCTGGTCATAATATGAAATTACATACAAATGCTGCAAGTGCGGAAAAAACACCTGTGGATCATGTAATGGCAGATCTCGAAGATGCTTGTCCTTATGAATTTAAAGGTGATAAAAGTAGGGCCACAATGGTAGAAGCTTTAAACACGTTAGATTTTGGCAAAAAAGTAATAACCGTAAGACCAAACAATATAAGATCAGAATTTTTCAGAGGCGATATGGAAGCAATACTTAGTGGTGCCGTTGATAAATTCCATGGGATAATAATTCCAAAGTGTAATGGTCCTGAGGATGTCAAGCTCGTATCTGATACATTGGATGAATTAGAGAAAAAAAATGGATGGAAAACAAAGCTGGCTATTGAAGCTTTAATTGAAAGACCTGGAGCGCTTGAATCTGCACTTGATATGGCAAAAGCATCTCCTAGAATGGCTGGTTTAATTTTTGGAATTGCAGACTATACAGCCGAGCTGGGTGTGGATCCTAGCGCATGCTTAGATATACAAAATGAAGTTTTTTATTATGAAAAGAAAGCAGTCATAACTGCCGCCAAAGCTGCAGGTCTTCATGCAATTGATAATGTATATTTGGGCCTTTGGAGAAAAGATGACACTCCAGAGAGAATTAAAGAGGTTGAAGATGGATTAAGAAAAAAAGTTCAAGGATCTGCTTTAATAGGAATGGATGGAACATGGGTTATTCATCCCCAACAAGCCGTAATTTCAAACGAAGCTTTTACACCTAATGAGGAGCAGGTTAAAGCTGCAAAACATCAGCTGGACTTTTACCATGAAATGGGTGGTGGATCAATGTTCGATCCTGAAACTGGTGAAATGATTGATGAGGCAACAGCAAAAATCGCGCTAATGAGGGTATCTAAAGCATATCTTGCTGGTTTAGTCGATAAAGATTATCTTGATTCAATGGCTGAAAAAAGTAAGTCTATTACTGGCTATGATATACTAGGTAATAACTAGTGCGATGAGCGAAAAAAAACAAGACAGACCCTGGATAATGAGAACTTATGCAGGCCACACGACTGCGGAAGATACAAATAAGTTATTCAAAACTAATCTATCCAAAGGCCAAACGGGATTAAGTGTAGCTTTTGATTTGCCTACACAAACTGGCTATGACTCTGACCATGTCCTTGCAAGCGGTGAGGTCGGAAAAGTTGGCGTCCCTATTTCAAATCTTTCAGATATGGAAAAACTTTTTCACGATATTCCATTAGATAAAATGAATACGTCCATGACTATAAATTCTACAGCCGCATGGCTCTTAGCATTATACTGCGGTGTGGCTACAAAAAACAACATTGATTTAAACCTTTTACAAGGCACAACTCAGAATGATTTACTCAAGGAATATCTCTCTCGAGGCACTTATATTTTTCCACCAAAAGAGTCTATAAAAATTATTTCCGATATGATTATATTTTGTTATAAAAATATACCGAAATGGAACCCAACAAATATATGTAGCTATCATCTTCAAGAGGCAGGAGCAACTCCAGTTCAAGAATTAGCTTTTGCCCTATGTAATGCTATTTGTATTCTGGATTCTGTTAAAGAGTCCGGTCAAATTCCTGAGGATGATTTTCAAAAGGTTGTGGGAAGAATATCTTTTTTCGTAAATGCTGGAATCAGATTTATCGAAGAATTATGTAAGATGCGAGCATTTACTGAAATGTGGGAAGAAATATGTACAGATAGATATGGGGTAAAAGATCCTAAATATAAAAGATTTAGATATGGTGTTCAAGTTAATTCATTAGGACTTACTGCACAGCAGCCTGAAAATAATGTTGCAAGAATAATTATTGAAATGTTGGCGGTTACCCTCAGTAAAAGCTCAAGAGCCCGAGCCATCCAGCTACCTGGATGGAATGAAGCTCTAGGGCTACCGAGACCCTGGGACCAACAATGGTCACTTAGATTTCAACAAATATTGGCGTTTGAAACAGACCTGCTTGAATACGAAGATTTATTTGAAGGATCAAAAGTTATTGACGACAAAGTAAAGAGTTTAAAAAAAGAAGCATATGAAGAAATTAAAAAAATTGACGATATGGGTGGTGCTGCTGTAGCACTAGAAAATGGATATATGAAAGAGGCTCTTGTAGCTTCACTATCTAGAAGATCTAAAGACATTGAGGATGGTATCAAAAAAGTTGTTGGTGTAAATTGCTATACAGAAACAGAGAATTCTGAATTAGGAGCAAATGAAGCTATACATAAAATTGACGAGGCCACTGTGACAAAAAAGATAGAATCACTAATAAACTTTAAAAAAAATAGAGATAATAAGAAAGTTTCAGATTCTCTAGAAAAGTTAAAAGAATCAGTCGTAAATTCTCAAAATATAATGGATGCAACAATAGAATGTGTCATCAATGGAGTTACAACTGGTGAATGGGCTGAAAAATTAAGAGAAGTATTTGGTGAATATAGACCTCCTACTGGTACATCCATTTCGACAGGGTTAGATGACGATGAAATAAATAAAGTAAGATCTAAAGTGTCTAATGTTTCAGAAAAACTTGGAAGACCAATAAAAATATTAATAGGCAAGCCTGGTCTAGATGGTCATTCAAATGGAGCAGAGCAAATCGCTGTCAGAGCAAGAGATGTAGGAATGGAAGTAATTTATCATGGCATAAGGCTGACGCCTGATGAAATTGTAAGTACTATTGAGCAAGAAAATGTAGATTTAGTAGGATTAAGTATATTGTCAGGATCTCATTTATCTATTGTCCCAAAAATTATGAATATGATTAAAGAAAGAGGATTTGGAAATACGCCTTTAATTGTTGGAGGGATAATACCAGATGAAGATCATATAGTTCTTAAAGACAATGGTGTAAAAGCAGTTTATACGCCTAAAGATTATTCATTAAATCAGATAATGACTGATTTTGCATCTCTTGTTGAAAAAAACATCTAAACATTATCTTCTTCTATTTTTTCCATACCTAATTTCCTCTTCATAAGTTTGATATTGATCAATATACTTATCTTTAAATTCTTTAAATCTTCTAGATTCCTCCAAGGCTGAATTAACCTCGGATAAGATGATTGTGTTAGATTCTTTATCAATAGATAAAAAGGTTTCAATCTCCCCTTTTTTCCATTCAAAAGTTTGATATGAATAAATTGTAGATTCAGACGAAGGTTCTGAATAAAAATCTACCAAAAAAGTATAAAGAATTGATGCTATTTCATCTAAGTTTGTGGAATTTAATGCATCAATAAAAATTTTAGAGGATAGAAAATTACCATCAAAAAAGTCCACATTTGACTCAATCTGTTTATATGAAAATGCATTTCTCGTGTCTATCAAACTTCCTTTAATTATGTATAGTCTCAAATCTTTTTTTGAATCCCTTGATTCGGCATACTCAATTTTTTTATTGTCTAACTTTTTTTCTAATTTTCCACTTGAAATGGAAGAGTCAAAACCTGAGAAAAGTTGCTGTTGTACTAATTCGATTTTTTCTCCTTCATCTTCAGGCATAACCCAATCAGGTCTTTTATCCCAGGTATCAGAAACCCATGAACATGAAATTATATTAATGCAAAATAGAATTACGATAACAATTTTAGAATTCATTTAATATCTATCTCTAGGAGTTCCAGGCTTATATATTTTTTCTTCTTTACTATTAATAGTTTTATTATCAGACGAATCTTCGCTTTTTTTTGTTAAATCCCTAACTCTAATATTTTCTGTATGATGTTTAATTTCTTTACCTTTTTTTCCATAATTCCAATTTTCTCTGGGAGAAGAAAAAGAATTCAGACTAAATATAATAAAAAAAAGTAAAAAAAGAGAAACCCTTGGAAAAAACATCTATACTAATAATACATTTTATTGAGTTAAAATAAATGAAGAATTTACTTAAAAAAATTAGAAAGGATTTCTTTTTATTTCTTTCCATAATAATACATTTGCTTGTATTTGCAATTGCCATAGTGCTCTCAGATTTTGAATTTAAATACAAAAAACCTTTAAAATATATCGAAATTACTGAGATTATTCAAGATGAAAATGAAATCCTGAATGATTCAAATAAATTTGCAACAAAAAATAATAAAACGGATAAAGAGTCCGCTCCAAAAAATAAAATTGATAATTTCGAAAAACCTCAGTTGGAAAATAAAAATTCTAAATTATTTAAGAAAAATGAAAAGTCTAAGGATAAAGAAAAAAAGAAAAATACAGATGATTTAGGTGATTTACCTCAAAAGAAAAATGAACAAGTTGCAAAGGAGTCGAAAGATTCCATAGAATCTCAAGAAAGTATTTTTAAACCGAAAATCTCATCTAAAGATAGTTTGAAGAATGAGGAAACGGTTGATCTTAATACCAAAGAATTCAAATATATTTCTTATTTCATTAAAATTAAAAGAAAGATAGAGATGGTTTGGTCTTACCCAAGAGAATCTTATTTAAAGGGTCATTCAGGAAAAGTTAGAGTTCTAATGTCTTTAAATAAAAGTGGTAAATTAGTGGATATAAGAATTTTAAATTCATCAGGATATGATTTATTAGATAATGAAGCTAAAGACTCTATAATAGAAGCAGCACCTTATCCACCCTTTCCTAATTCATGGGGCAGTTTAGAAAAGCTTAATATTAGAGTTGCATTTTCATATACGCTTGGTTCCTGGGGGTTTAGATAATTTTAAATCCTTTTTTTGAAACAACTTCACCGATAATATAATATTTTTCATTAATACTATTTAATGATTTTTCAACTGATTGAATATGTTTTTTCTTTATACTTAAGACTATCCCAATTCCCATATTAAAGACTCTAGACATTTCATCAAAATTTAATCTAGATTTAGCCATGATATCTAAAAAAAGACTGGGTATTTTCCAATTATTTTTATAGATAGCAATTCCTAGATCATCGTTCATTATTCTTGGGATATTTTCACTCAATCCACCACCTGTGATATGGGCAATTCCGGTAATTCCACAATCTGTATTATTTATCTTACTAATAATTTCTGAGTATATTTTAGTTGGTTTCATTATTGCATTTAAAAGCTTTTTATTAGATGAATCGTTTAATTTTCTAGTAGAGTATATTTTTTTAATCAATGAATAACCATTTGAATGAGGGCCAGATGATGGTAGCCCTATTAAAATATCTCCTTTTCTAACATTATTTTTTTTAATAATATTTTTTTTATCAACTATCCCTACGCTAAATCCAGCAATATCGAACTCACCTTTTTTATACATATCAGGCATCTCAGCTGTCTCTCCTCCAACAATTGCGCATTTGGCTTGGTTACAACCTATACTTATACTTTTTACAATTTTTGAATGATAAAGTGCAGACAATTTAGATGTTGATATATAATCTAAAAAAAATAAAGGCTTTGCTCCAGTACATATAAGATCGTTAATACACATTGCAACTAAGTCTATACCCAAACCATCAATTTTATTTGTTTTAACTCCTATCTGCACTTTGGTTCCGACTCCATCTGTACATGATACTAAAACTGGATTTTTTATCTTATTAATATTTAATTTATATAATGCTGCAAATGACGAAGTTCCATTAAGAATATTTTTTGTAGCTGTACTTTTTACAAATGGTTGAATTTTTTTTACAAATAAATTACCTTCATCAATATTTACACCAGAATTTTTATAAGTTATTTTTTTATCCGCCATAATATATATTAAATACTATACGGATTAGATGAGGAATAAAGGGGCCTAGGAATGAAATTGTTATCAATAGTGATATAAAACCAAATACTCCCAATGCAAAACCAACAGCACCAGCTTTACCTAGAACATTACTTTTTTTATCCATTAGTGTTGATCTCCACTTTCAAGCTTTTTTATTAGATATTTATCTTTGGCAACGTAAACAGGAAAAATTGATAGAAATTTTGTCACACATAATAGAAATAGACATAAAAATCCGAAAGTTACAAGGATTATTTCTAGTCCTATATGAAAATGATCATGCATTAAGGAAGGATAAACCAACCAGATTTTTTCCAAGAATAATCCAAGAAATGAAACAGATGCTATAGCAGCTATTATAGGTTTTACCAGTTTAGTTGTTCTAGGAATCAAAGAAACAAAAGGAATTACAAAGACGCAAGTCAAAATAGCCCAAATAAAAGTTTTGTAAGGATCTTCAAAAACTCTTAATCCAACAAAACCTGTCTCTTCAGGCATATTCCCATACCATATTGGGAGAAATTGAGAATACATGCTGTATAGCCAAAATACTGATAACCCGAACATCAATTTTCCGCAATCATAAAATTGCATTTCCGTAATAACTTTTTGCAAATTAAACTTTAAAGTTAACATTGAGGATATTATCACTGTCAGCATTAAAGCCGCTAAAACTGAAGCCATAAAATAGTAGATGCCAAACAATGTGCTATAAAAATGGGTATCTAATGACATTATAAAGTCAAATGCGATGAAACTCATTGATAAAGCATATATAAAAGCAATTGCTATAGATAACTTATATAGTTTTGAATCAAAATTATTCTCATTCTCTAGAAGAGGCTTGGATAAAAATGAAAAGAATCCTTGAGTCAGTGTTGATCCAGCTAAATCTTGTCTCAATGAATTATATAGATAAAAATATATTAATATGTGTAGTCCACCTATCATTAAAAAAGTTCTACCAAAAACAAAACCTTCTCCGAGCCAGAAAACTTTTTGAGTATAAACATAGTCTTTTGTCATATACGGAAGTGTATACTCGCCACCTATATATAAAAAAATTATAAAAATAAATACAATTGGAATAAATGAACCAAAAGATTCAAAAATTCTCATCATGGGCCTGCCCCAACTTGATTGTGTAATCCTCATTGCAGCAGCAAACAATATTCCACCATGGCTAACTCCTGCCCAGAAAAGAAAATTCACATGGAAAGCGGACCAAGCTAGATCAGCATGTCCTGAAATTGCATAGTAAATAAAAGACAATAGACCAATTGAAATTCCAAAATATAAAAATAGAGTAAATTTTTTTGGAAATACTAATATTTTATTTAGATCTTGACTCATTTTTAAAATATCACCAATTTATTTAACTTTTCCTTGTAGATATCTAACATAATAAACTATATCCCAGGCTTCTTGTTCATTAATTCTTCCATATGCTGGCATCATAACTTTTCCACCATATCTTATATAAGCAAATATGTACCCATCAGTTCTACCTTGAGTTTGAGCTTGTTTCAAATTAACTGGGTAAAAATATGCATTTTTTCTAAGATCATTTTTTATAACTGGACCATAACCACCACCATCCATACCATGACATGAGTAACAATATGTTCCATACAACTCTTTCCCTTTTTCAATTGATACTGAACCTCTATTTGGACCAGTAGCAATTCCCTCATATTCCTCTCTGCTTAGCTCTCTAACAGTCTCTTCTCTTCTTATATTATTTTCAGGATAAGGCCTGGCTTCTTCATAGGGCTTAATACTAGGATGATCCCACATATCTGTTGACCAAGGCAGGGCATTTGCACTTAAAGATGTTAGCAAAAGCATTATGGAGAAAAATTTAAAAAAATTATTAATCATTCTTAACCTCCGTTGAATCGGGGTTAATTTCTTCCTCTTTTACTTCTTCGACTTTAGCTTCTTCCTCTTTTACTTCTTCGACTTTGGCTTCTTCTTTTAAAACACCATTTACCTGAACTTCATCTGTACCAAAATCACGAAGTATGTTTTCAATTTTTTCTAAATCATCTGAATTGCAATTCACTAAAATACCAAACTTATTGTCACTAAATCTTTCATCATAGAGTTCTGGAGGTGTATCTTTCCTTAATCGAGAATTAATTAAAAGGCCTAGAAATGTTGAAAGCCCGCCTATTAAAATCATACATTCAAATATAATAATCATATAAGGAGGAATTGAAACAATCGGTTTTGCGCTAGTGACTATCGGCCAGTCTAAGGAAGTCAAAACTGTAAAACATACTCCAACCAAGGCTCCTAGAATTGCGCCACAAAAAGTAAAATATTTTACTTTACTAGGCTCTTTTCCCGTATCTAGAGCATCCTCTATTTCATGGTTTGGAACTGGAGAAAATACTCTTAAATTCTCAAAACCTTCAGCTCTTAGTTTTTTTATTGCGTCGACAAGAACATCAACATATGTATAAATGCCTAGAATATTTTGATTACTTTTATTCATGAGAACTGCCTCCATTCTTTTTAGGAACAGGCAATATTTCCTTTATCTCTGCAATGGAAAGAGCAGGAAGAGTTCTAACAAATATTAAGAAAAACATAAAGAACCATGCAAAACTTCCGACTGTAATTCCAATCTCAACCCACGAAGGCTTATATAGTCCCCAAGAGCCAGGTTCAAATTCTTTTGAAAGTGAAATGACAATAATATTAAATCTTTCAAACCACATTCCAATGTTAATTAACAATGTAATAATAAAAAGAATCATAAGATTATGTCTGATTTTTTTAAACCATAATAAATGTGGAACTATTCCATTACAAAACATCATAATCCAATAAAATAAAGCGTAATCGCCTACAGCTCTGTAAATGAATTGATCGTATTCATATTTATTTCCACTATACCAGGCAATAAAAAATTCAATTAAATAAGCATAAAAAACAATGCTTGAAGTCAAAATAATCATTTTTGACATTCCATCAAAATTATCCATCGTAATATAGTCTTCAAGTTTAAATATATATCTAAGAGGTATACAAAGAGTTATAACCATAGCTAAGCCAGAAAAAATAGCACCAGCTACAAAATATGGTGGAAAAATTGTAGTATGCCAGCCTGGGGTATTTGCCATCGCAAAATCCCATGAAACAACACTATGAACTGATATTACTAATGGGGTTGCAAAACAAGCGAAATAAAAATAAGCCCTGGTGTAATGACCCCACTCCCAGCTAGATCCTTTCCATCCCAGGGAGGCCACAGAGTAAAAAACTTTTTTTGCTTTTCCTACCACTGTATCTCTAATAGCTGCAATATCAGGAATCATGCCAATAAAAAAGAAGACTGAACTTATGGTTGCATAGGTACTTACAGCAAAAACATCCCATAGAAGTGGAGAGTCAAAGTTAACCCATAAACCCCTTTGGTTTGGATATGGTAAAAGCCAATAAAAATTCCAAGGTCTTCCTAAATGAATGATTGGAAATAGTCCCGCAGTTGCAACTGCAAATACTGTCATAGCCTCAGCAATTCTATAAATTGACATTCTAAATCTTGCTCTGAATAAAAAGAGCACAGCCGAGATTAAGGTCCCCGAGTGAGCGATACCAACCCAGAAAACAAAGTTTGTAATATACACTCCCCATAATACTGGATGACTATAGCCAGCAACACCCAGACCTGTATATATTTGGTATATGAAACAATAAATTCCAAAAGCTAAAAACATCATATCAACTGCAAAAATTGCCCACCAACCCCAGCCAGGTTTGTTGAGCATATTCATAACAGTCTCGTTTAGATGAGAATATTTTTCTGAAGCTGATAGTGAATCAAAGTTGCTCATGCTTTTGCTTTGTCCTTTTCAATTTTTTTAAGATATTTTACCGATGGTCTTGTATTTAGCTCACCTAAAAGTGAATATGCCCTTTTATCATGTGATAGTTTAGCAACTTTACTTTCAGGATCATTTAGATCACCAAATTCTATAGCTCCACATCCACATGCTGTTTGACAAGCAGTAGTTGGCATCTCATCATTTGTCATTTTTCTTTTCTCATCTTTTGCCTTATCTTTAGCAATACCTATTTTATGAAAACAAAAATTACATTTTTCCATTACCCCTTTTGACCTAACAGTAACATCAGGATTTAACTGTAAATTTAATGGCTCAGGGGCTGCATAGGTAAACCAGTTGAATCTTCTAACTTTATAGGAACAGTTATTTGAACAATATCTTGTACCAACACATCTGCTGTATACCATAAGATTTATTCCTTCAGGGTTATGATAAGTTGCAAATACGGGACAAACGGGTTCGCAAGGAGCATTTTCACAATGTTGACACAATTGCGGAAGAACTCTAGTATCAATTCTTGTTATCCCAGTAGACTCATCTTTAATTTCATCTTGGAATCTTTCTAACGTAAGCCATGACATATGTCTACCATTTGCGACTTGCTCTTTACCAACGACTGGAATATTGTTCTCTGCATAGCAGGCTACTACACATGCACCACAACCTGTACATTTATCTAAATCAATTGTCATCCCCCATTTGTGAACATAATAATCATACTCTCGATACATATCATATTCCTTATGGCCACCATGGTGATCGTGATGATGGTCGTCCTTGCTAAGCAATTTAGACATTGGTATAGTCTGGACTATATCTCTATTTTCTTGTGAATAAGAGTGTTGAACTTTTACTAACTTTTCCCAATCACCAGTCTTTTTAATTTTAACTTTTGTAAATACATTTAATCCACCAGTCTTGTTATCAATCGAATCAGATATTAAATCTATTGGATTAACCCCTCGATTTTTTGCATATCTTCCCATAGATGTATGACCTTGGCCCATTGATATTGATAAAGTTTCAGGACTAATTGCAGATGTTAAATAAGCCTGAGTTATAATTTTTCTACCATTTGCAGAAATTTCTAAGTAGTCACCTTCTTTAATATTTAATTTTTTTGCAAGATTAGAATTTATCTCTACCCAAGAATCCCAGACAGCGGTTGTTAGTAAATCTGGGAGCTCCTGTAACCAAGAATTATTTGAACTTCTACCATCATAGAATTTATAAGAAGGAGTTATATATAAGCTAAGAGTATCATTGGAAGATTTTAGTTTTGGCTCAATATCACTTCCCAGGGATAAATTTCTATTAAAAGATGTAATAGAATAGCTTTCATTTTTGTTAAAAATTCCTCCGTCTTTAACAACTTTATTCCAGAAATTTTCAAAATTTTCCCCTTCAGGGCTATATTCCTTCCATTTATTTCTTAAGTAATTATAAAAATCAGAATCAATTTTGTTAGAATCGTCAACTGCAATTCTATTAATAACATTGATAAGAGTTTGCTCAATGGATACGCCATCATAGAGAGGTTTCATAACTGGCTGCATTATATATCTATTTCCAGTTTTACCTTCATAATCTCCCCATTTTTCAAAAGAATGTAGATCTGGAATAACCAAATCACATAATTCTGTTGTTTCATCGGATAAAATAGATGCAGAAACTCTATTTTTAATTTTTGTAAAAGCTTCCTCAAATCCAAAAGACTTAGGAACATTGTAGACTGGATTACAATTATAAACTAAAACGAAATCTACATTCCCGGATTTTGCATCTTGTATAAAGGATTTTATTTCTGAGAATTTTGATGCATCTGATAGCTTTAGAGTACTATCAAAATCAATCTTATCTCCATTACCTGTTATTTCATTTAGAAGGTTAATTGCTACAATAGTTTTATAATCATTTGATGCTGAGGAAGCATAACCACCACCAATTGCTATAGAAGATTTAGAAGAAGTAAAATCTTTTGCAATTTTAATTATAGTTTCTTCAGGAACCCCGGTAAGTCTAGATGTTTCACTTACAGAATACATATACAAATTTGGAAAAACATTCGGAATTGGATTCACATTTAATTTATTTAATTTTATATAATTTATAATCCCTAGAACTAAATAAAGATTTTTATGTGGTGAAATCGGAACCCATTCATCAGCCATTGATCCAGTCAAAGTTAATTTAGGATCTATATGAATAAATGTGCCACGAGTTTTTCCATCAAAAGCATGCATTTTAGTAAATCTTTTTGAATATTCTGATGGGGAAAGCCATGTCTCTAAAAAATCAGCTCCAAAGTTCAGAAGATAATCTGCTTTTTCAATGTGGTATGTAGGTAGCTTATTTTCTCCATATGATATTTGATTTGCATACTTGATATTTTCATAGCTTAGGGGTTCATATTTTATTCTTTTTGCATTAATTTTTTCAGCTAGTGAATTTAATAAATCATCACAACAGCCGGTTGTATTATTTGAAATAATATATCCTTTTTTTGAGCTAGCCTTAATGTTCTCAACTAAAATATCTGTTGCTGCAACATAGGTTATTGCAGTTAAATTTTCTCTATTATTTCTAAATAATGGTTGTTTAATTCTATCAGGATCATAAAGAGTTTGTAATGTAGCCTGATCTTCAGCTGAAGTGCTTCCAGATGTGATTGGATCATTAGTATTTCCTTCAACTTTGATAGCCCTTCCCTCTCTAACTCTTACAACAACAGGGGTCCCAACAGGTGAATTTGGAATTACTGATGTATAGTAATTGGCAATCCCAGGAATAACGTTGTCTGGAGGAACTGCATATGAAACTAATTTATCTAAAGGCTCAGGTGTACATCCTGAAGAAATTACAGCAGCTCCACCAATAGCACTTAGAGCTTTTAAAAAATCTCTTCTGTTCAAAGTTCCAGTATTATTTTTTTGCTTTTCTTTATCCATTATGAATTAATAACTAATAATGACATGTTCCACAGTCTTTTAGCCATGCAACCTCCTGATTAATATTTATTAGCTTAGGTGCTCCGTCTTCATCAGTATGCTTATCACCGAGCTGATGATCATAATTTTTATATAGTTTATCTGCTCTAATCCTTCCAGTATATGACATTATTTTTTTATCATTATCTGATAGTTCTTGCATACCAGGATGTTTCTCAGCAATTTTTTTAAAGTTAATATCTAATTTTTCCTCATGGCAACTTATACACCAGCCCATTTGCATTTTAACAATAGGTCTTGGTTGATCAATGTTTTCAACATTACCATGGCAAGTAGTACACTCGATTCCATATCTAATATGGGGTTTATGAGGAAATTTTGCATGTTCTGCAACGTAATGATAATTGACCCATACAATTGGTTCTTTTCTGTCCCAATAACCTGTTAATTTTTTTATTTCATTTTCAAATACTATTCTTTTTCTGCCATCATAAAGGTAGTTATTTGGATCTATTTGCTCTCCGTTATATTCATAGATTCTATCAGGATCATTGGCATCATACTTTGCATTAACATAAGTATGACAACCCATACATTGTTGCACAGAAGGAATTCCAGGTTGAGATGACTTGGCAACATAGGAGTGGCAATAAGTACATGGTATGTTGTTCACACCTGAGTGAATTTTATGACTGAAAGCTATAGGTTGGTGAGGTTCATATTCTTTTATAAAACCAAAATAAACTATCACAAGTGTAGCTATAAACGTACCTAGTGTAATTAAGATTAATTTCTTTGACAACTCTCTAAATATCCCTTGTTTTTTTTGCGACTTTACACGGGTCAGAATAATAATATCATAGCAAAATATGCAGTCAAACTGCCTACAAATGTCTTGTCTTAAAAAGTTTATTACAAGATTTTATAAAAAGATTTTCATTGAATTTTCCACCCAAAATGTTTGATAAGTAATTACTTGATTTAAGATGAATCTCATTTATTTGGGTTCTTTTAATACGTGGGATAACGCCTTGAATTTTAATTTTATTATTCGAGAAAAATATTGGATTATATATTTCAGAAATTCCAGGGCTTTTAGGGTAGCTGTTAATAATTATGCCATTAAACTTAATTTTATATTCCTTAATTGACTGTATTGACAAGTATGTGTGATTTATAGTTCCAAGATTTGGATTTACTATGAGATAGCAATGTGAATTTAGATCTTTTATCATATCAATAATCTTTTTATTTCTCGTTATAGGCACCATCAAGCCCCCAGCTCCTTCAACAATAGTTATATCGTATTCCTCATTAATTAAGTTAATTTTTTTTATTAAACTTTTATAATTAATTTTTTTATTTTCTATAAGACTCGCTGTATAAGGGGATATGGGTTCTTTAAATGAATAAAAATTAAAATAATCTATATTTTTTAAATTTTTATTATTATTATTGATTATTCCTAAGTCTGAATTCTTATAATTTATTACCCCCGATTCAATTGGTTTTATCATAGCAATTTTAGAGCGTTTATTTTTTTTTGATAAAGAATTTAAAATTAAAGAAGCAACAAACGTTTTACCAATTTCGGTGTCATTTGCAGTAATATAAATAACCATTTTAGCTGTTTAGGAATTCTAGGACTTCTTCGGCATGCTCAGCAGCCTTAACTTTGTCCCAAATTTTTAAAATAATATGTTTCTCATCTAATAAAAAACTTTTTCTCGAAGCTGAACCTTTTTCATTGAGAACTCCATACAATTTAATTATTCTTTTGTTTTCATCTGAGGCCAAATCAAAATTCAGATTATATTTCGATGTAAAATTTATATGGGATTTTTCAGAATCTTTACTTATTCCAATAACTTTTATATTCATTTTTAGGAGTAAATTCATTGAATCTCTTAATGAGCATGCCTGCTTTGTGCAACCAGGAGTGTTATCCCTAGGATAAAAATAAACCAATACTTTAGAACCTAAAAAGTCATCTAATGATATTTTCTTACCCTTTTGATTAGTATATTCGAAAGATGGAGCTTTTTTCCCCTCAAGTAATTTGGCCATTAATCAATTCCCATGCTTGCCCGTGCTTCGTCACTCATTTTTTCAGGAGTCCAAGGTGGGTCCCATACTACTTCAACATTAGCCTCTTTCACCTCATCAAGTTCACTTACAAGAGTTTGGGACTCTAAGATTATTTCACGAGCGGAAGGGCAGCCAGGCGACGTCATAGTCATTTTCAAATTTACTACATCTCCATCAATTTCAACATCATATACTAGTCCTAAATTAACTATATCAATTGGTATCTCAGGATCATAAACATTGGATAGAGCCTCAAGAACTTTTTCTTTCGTTAATCCCATAACTATAATAAGTCCTTAATAACGCTTAATGCTGAGTCATAATTAGGCTCTTCTGATATTTCCGAAACATACTCGACATGCTTTAGAGTGTTATCTTTATCAGCAACGAATATGGCTCTTGCTAAAAGACCTTTATCTTTAATTAAAATTCCATACGCTTCACCAAAACTATTTCCTAAATAATCAGAAATATTTTCAACTTTATCTATTCCTTCAGCGCCACAAAATCTTTTTTGAGCAAACGGCAAGTCAGCGCTTACAGTATAAATTTTTAAATCTCCAGAAAACTCTGAAGCAGCTTCGTTAAATTTTCTTGTTTGTGCAGAGCATACGGGCGTATCAACAGACAAAATAACATTAAAAACTTTTACCGAGTCTCCCATATCAGCAAGTCCGACTTTCGGCATTAGACCTTGATTACATATGAAATCAGGGGCTTTATCACCAACTTTTAATTCTGGTCCCACAAGAGTTACTGGGTTACCTTTTAATGTCACTGCACCTTCTCTTTCATTACTCATAACAACTCTCCCTAAAAATAAAAAACTAGTTATCAAGTATAAATATAGCCTGTTTTGCAGTTGTTGCTAGTACTTGATTTTCATTAGTTAGATAATATTTAATTCTTTTCATATATTTTATATCTTTAGTATTAGCCATGGCAAGCAAAATATTTCTAATAAGCCCCTGTTTCTTTGCTCTTTTTAATGGGCTATTTATCTTAATTTCTTCCCAATCATTTTCTATTAAGTCTAATAATTCATTAAAGTCAGGCGAGATAAAATAATCCCTTATGTTCCAATTAAAATTTTCTTTTATTTTAACTTTTCTATTCCATGGACAAACCTCTTGGCATATATCACAACCATAAACATTATTTGAAATTTGTGAGGCAAGATTATTATCAACTATATTTTTGTTCTCGATAGTCAAATATGATATGCATTTATTTGAATCAATTTGCTTATCCTCGACTATTGCATTTGTAGGGCAACTATCAATACATCTTGTACAGGTTCCACACATTTCTTTTACTGGTTCATCATAAATTAAAGGCTTATCAATCAATATTTCAGATAGAAAGAAAAAGGATCCTAAATCTTTATTTATAATACATGAGTTCTTTCCTACCCAACCTATTCCTGCATATTTTGAATAAGCACGTTCAAGAAGCGGGCCTGTATCTATATAAACTTTATAATTAAGTTCGTATACTTTTGTTATTTCTTGCATAAGACTATCTATTAATCTTTTTAGAACTTTATGATAGTCATCAATTACAGCATACCTTGCAATCCAAGCCATATTCTTGTTTTTTTCATTTAATGAATTTTTACTAATATCAAATAGATTATAATTTATTGCACATGATATTACGCTTTCATATGATAAATCAATAGATGAAGCGGGCTCTTGTCTTCTTGGGTTTTCTAAATATTTCATGTCAGCGTGAAATCCATTTTTTAACCAATCATTCATGTAATCAAAATCTTTAATATTCTGAATTTTTGAAAATCCTACCAAATCAATCCCTTTTGATTTAAATAAAAGTTTAATAGAGTCTGATAAATTTGAATTATGCATTATATAGATTGATTATTTCTTCAACAACTTGGTGTGGAGTCTTGTTGTCCGTGCGAACATGTATTTTAAAAGATTCATAAACACTTTGACGCGATTTAAATATGTCTTTCGCAGTATTATATGGATCATCGGTTAAGAGTAATGGTCTAGAAGTATCTTGCTTTATTCGATTAAAGATGTTTTCAAAATCTGCTTTGAGGTATATTGTAAAAAGATTATTAAGAATTGATCTATTTTCATCCTTAAGAATTATTCCTCCGCCTGTGGAAATAATAGCATTTTCTACATTGATTAATTCTTTTAACTTAAGGGTTTCTAAATTCCTAAAAAATAACTCGCCATCCTCAGAAAAAATATCTTTAATTTTCCTTGATTGATCATTTTCTATGGAATGATCAGTATCTATAAGTTTGTAGTTTAATTTTTTAGCTAATTCCATACCTACAGTAGTTTTTCCTGCACCCATAAAACCAACTAAAAAAATGCTTTTCAACTTTTCACCAATTTCTCTAAATACTTAGCTACCTGGTCAAATTCTAGATTTACTTTTTGATTTCTTTTCCAGGTTTTGGAATTAGTTTCAGAGTCAGTATGTGGAATAATATTTACTGAAAAAGTATTATTCTTTACTTGATTCACTGTCAAGCTAATTCCATCTATACAAATAGAACCTTTATCAATTAAATATTTTTTAAATTTTGATTTAATTTTAAACCAATACTCTGTGGATTTGCCTGATTTTTTAAGGGAAATGATCTCTCCAATACTATCAATATGGCCACTAACGATATGACCGCCGAATCTACCATTTGCTATCATGGCTCTTTCAAGATTAATTAAATCTCCAACTTTCTTTTTGCCAAGATTAGTTTTTGATAAAGTTTCGAGTGAGGTCAAAATACTAAAAAAAGTTTTACCAAATTTAGTAACTGTTAAACATGTTCCATTAATAGAAATTGAATCACCCAATTTTAATTTTGGTTTAAGAATTTTTTTACATTTAATAGTAATTAATTTTTCACCCGAATTAATATTTTCAATTTTACTAAGAATTCCAATTTCTTCTACTATACCTGTGAACAATTACTATTCTCCTTGAGATTAAATAGAATAAAAATAATGATACCAGATGAAATAAATAGGTCTGCAAAATTGAACGCTGGCCAATGATATGATTTATAATATAGATCTATGAAATCAGTAACACCATGATATAAAAATCTTTCAAATACATTTCCAATACCGCCACCCGCGATTAAGGATAAAGGTATAAGTAATCTATCATTTTCTAAGAAAAGTTTTATTAAAATATACAGAACTATAATTAATAGGAAAATATTTATAACTGCATATAGGATATAAGGTATTTCAGAAAAAATACCAAAAATAAAGCCCGTATTTTTATAATTTACAATGTTAAAAAAAGGAGTGATTTCTATTTTATCACCTATCGAAAGTTTCAAACCAATAATATATTTAGATACCCAATCAAGCGCAAAAAAAAGAAATGAAATGGCAAAAAACTTCATTAGAAAATTTTATTTAATACGTATTCCTTAATTCCAGAGGGAGTTTTGACAGAAAACTCATCACCTTCCATCTTGCCAATAACTCCTCTTCCCAAGGGAGATTCGATTGAAATCGAGCCTTTATCAGGATCAGATTCTTCAGGTCCTAAAAGTTGATATTTCTTTATTTCACCTGTTTGAATATCTTCAATTTCAAAGGACAGGCCAAAAATAATCTTAGATTTATTTGTTATTTTACTTATATCTATAACAGTACAAGAAGCAAGCTTTGTTTCCAGCTCTCCAATTCTTTTATCTATAAAAGCTTGCCTATCCTTGGCAGTTTCATACTCTGCATTTTCGGATAGATCTCCTAAGGATCTTGCAAACTCAATCATTTTGATAACTTTAGGTCTTTCTTCATTCTTTAACCTTTTAAGTTCTTGTTGAAGAAATTCAAAACCATTAGATGATATCGGTATTTTATCCATAAATAATTATACCTCTAAAAATAATCCTGTAATGGTTTTACTTTTATATCATCTTTAATCATATATTCGATCGCATCAACTCCAGCTATAGCTCCAGACAATGTAGTGAAATAAGGTATTTGTTTAACAAGAGAAGTTCTTCTGATTGAAAATGATTCTATAATTTCTTTGCTGCTAAATGTTGTATTTATAACTAAATCTATTTTATTCTCTTTAATGAAATCAATTATATTTGGGCTTCCGTCTTTAACTTTTTTTACTATACTTGATTTTAATCCACTTTTTAGGAGAAAATCATTTGTTCCTTTGGTAGTAATCAAATTAAATCCCAATTTAATCAATTTTCTTGCAACATCAACTATTTTACTTTTATCATCATCCTTAACGCTAATAAAGGCCATTCCTGTTAAAGGTAATTTATTACCAGCTGCGATTTGTGCTTTTGCAAATGCTGCTTTTAAATCTTTATCAATTCCCATTACCTCTCCTGTTGATTTCATCTCAGGGCCTAAAATTGTATCAACATTCGGAAACTTAATAAAAGGGAAAACGGATTCTTTGACGCAGAAATGATCAATTTTAAAATCATCAGGTATCTGTAGTTCATCTAAAGTCTTACCTGCCATGATTCTTGCAGATAATTTTGCAAGTGGAACTCCAATTGCTTTAGAAATAAAAGGTATTGTTCTACTTGCTCTTGGATTAACTTCAATTATGTAAAGTTTTTCATCTTTTATAGCAAATTGAATATTCAAAAAACCTTTTACTTTAATTTTAAGAGCAATATCTCGAGTTTTATCTTTTATCTCCTCTAAAATATTATTTGAAAGTGAGTGAGGAGGTAAAACCATTGTGCTGTCACCTGAATGTATGCCTGCTTCTTCAATGTGCTCTAAAATTCCACAGATTGTAACTCTTTTTCCATCGGATATGGCATCAACATCTACTTCTTTTGCATCATTGAGAAATCTATCCATCAAAACTGGTCTTTCATTTGATGCTTTGACCGCTTCATTTAGATACCTTTCCAAATCTTTTTCAGAATAAACTATTTCCATTGCCCTGCCGCCCAGAACATATGAGGGCCTAACAATTATAGGAAATCCTAGCTTTGATGATTTTAAAATTGCTTCTTTTGAAGATTTTGCAATTACTGAATCTGGTTGACGTACAGATAAGTCTTTCATCAAATTGTTAAATCTTTCTCTATCCTCAGCCAGGTCTATGCTATCTGGCGAGGTACCAATTATTTTTCCACCAGCAGATTCAATATCTAGAGAAAGTTTAAGTGGGGTTTGTCCTCCAAAATGTACAATAATACCATCCGGATTCTCTTTGTTTATAATAGACAAAGTATCCTCAATAGTTAATGGCTCAAAATAAAGTTTATCAGACGTATCATAGTCAGTACTGACTGTTTCGGGATTACAATTAACCATAATAGTTTGAAATCCATCTTCTTTGAGTGCAAAAGATGCATGGACACAACAATAATCAAACTCAATTCCCTGGCCTATTCGATTAGGACCGCCACCCAAAATCATAATTTTTTTTATTTTTTCAGGTTTTGATTCATCTTCATCCTGGTATGTGGAATATAAATAAGGAGTAAATGCCTCAAATTCTGCTGCGCAAGTATCGACCATTTTAAAAGTGGGTTCAATTTTATTTTCGATTCTAAACGCTCTTATTTCTTTTTCATCACATTTTTTTAAATTAGCTATAAACTTATCTGAAATTCCATTTTTCTTAGCATTCAATATTCTATCTATACTAATATCTTCATCTATAAGCTCTTTCTCTATGACCATAATCTCTTTTATGTTATTCAAAAACCACTTATCGATTTTTGTTATATCAAAAATTTCATCAACTGACATGCCAAGTCTAAAAGCATTTGCCAGAAACCAAAGTTTCTTAGGATTGTTGGAATTTAGTATTTCTAAAACTAAGTTTTTATCTAATGTAAAATCATCAAAACCGGACGTGTCAGTTTCAAGCGATCTTAGTGCTTTTCCTAACGCCTCTTTAAAATTACTACCAATTGACATAACCTCTCCGACAGATTTCATCTGTGTTCCTAATTCAGGTCGAGTTTGAGGAAATTTTTCAAAAGTAAATCTGGGTATTTTGACAACTACATAATCTAAAGTTGGTTCAAATGATGCAGGAGTGTCTCGGGTTATATCATTTGGTAATTCATCAAGTGTGTAACCAACCGCAAGCTTAGCCGCAATTTTTGCAATAGGATATCCTGTTGCTTTTGATGCCAAAGCGGAACTCCTTGAAACTCTTGGGTTCATTTCTATTACTACTACATCTCCATTGACTGGATTAACACCAAATTGAATATTTGAACCTCCTGTGTCAACGCCTATTTCTCTGATGATATCTATTGAATAGTTTCTTAGTTCTTGATATTGCTTATCAGTAAGTGTTTGTGCAGGAGCCACAGTAATGCTATCACCTGTATGGATTCCCATTGGATCAAAATTTTCTATTGAACAAATAATAATGACATTATCATTTTTGTCCCTGACAACCTCTAATTCATATTCTTTCCAACCAACTATTGATTCATCGATTTGGACCTCTGATACAGGAGATGAATCAAGAGCTGATTTTAATAATGATTCAAAATCTTTTTCATTATAAGAAATACTCCCCCCTGTGCCACCTAAAGTAAATGAGGGACGAAGAATTGCGGGGAAGCCGATTTTGGAAATATCATTGAGGCCTTGTTCTAAATTATTTACTATAATGCTTTTTGGAACCCTAAGACCAATCTTTTCCATAGCTTGTTTAAACTTTTCTCTTTTTTCAGCTTTATCAATTGATTCAACACTAGCACCGATTAATTCAACATTATATTTCTCTAAAATACCAAGCTCATCTAAACTCATTGCTAAATTTAAAGCGGTTTGGCCTCCAATGGTAGGAAGAAGAGCGTCGGGTTTTTCATTGGCTATAATTTTCTCTAATACTTCAGTCGTCAATGGCTCAACATAAGTCCTATGTGAAAAATCAGGATCTGTCATTATTGTGGCAGGATTACTATTAACTAAAATTACTTTATAGCCTTCTTCTTTTAATGCTTTACATGCTTGAGTTCCAGAGTAATCAAATTCACAAGCTTGTCCTATCACTATAGGACCAGAACCTATTACTAAAATAGATTTAATATCATTTCTTTTTGGCATAAATAATACTAATCCTGAGAATTTACTTTAATATATATTTCGCTACCAGTGTCTTTAAATTCTTTTGATTTTTTTTTCATTTCATCATCAATTTCTTTATTATTTCCAAATTTATCTAAAATATCTTGTGAAATTTTCATTGAACAGAACTTAGGCCCACACATAGAACAAAAGTGAGCAACTTTTGCACCCTCGGAGGGTAAGGTTTCATCATGAAAAAGTCTCGCCGTATCAGGGTCTAATGACAAATTAAATTGGTCTTTCCATCTAAATTCAAATCTTGCCTTACTTAATAAATTGTCTCTAATTTGAGCAGTAACATGTCCCTTAGCAAGATTTGCAGCATGCGCGGCTATTTTGTAAGTTACAACACCTGTTTTCACATCATCTTTATTTGGAAGTCCAAGGTGTTCTTTTGGTGTTACATAGCATAACATTGAAGTTCCATACCAACCAATCATTGCGGCACCGATGGCAGATGTAATATGATCATAACCTGGCGCAATATCTGTAGTTAAAGGTCCTAGAGTATAAAAAGGAGCTCCTCCACAAATATCATTCTCTTTATCCATATTTTCTTTAATCATTTGCATTGGAACATGACCTGGCCCCTCGATCATTACTTGAATATCATGATTCCATGCAATTTTTGTTAACTCGCCTAATGTCTCGAGTTCAGAGAATTGGGCTTCGTCATTGGCATCAAATATAGAACCTGGTCTTAAACCATCTCCCAATGAAAATGAAACATCATATTTTTTCATGATCTGGCATATATCCTCAAAATGAGTATATAAAAAGTTCTCTTTGTGATGTGAAAGACACCATTTAGCCATAATTGATCCACCTCTGGATACAATGCCAGTTCTCCTTCTCACAGTCATAGGGATATATCGAAGTAAAACACCGGCATGAATAGTAAAATAACTAACTCCTTGTTCAGCTTGCTCAATTAATGTGTCTCTGAAAACATCCCATGAAAGGTCCTCTGCAATACCTTTTACTTTTTCTAAAGCTTGATAGATTGGTACAGTTCCAATTGGAACAGGTGAATTTCTTATAATCCATTCCCTAGTTTGATGTATATTTGAGCCAGTGGATAAATCCATAATAGTATCTGCACCCCATCTACAAGCCCAAACGGCTTTTTCAACCTCTTCTCCAATACTTGATGTAACTGCTGAGTTACCGATATTTGCATTAATTTTGACAAGAAAATTTGTTCCTATTATCATCGGCTCTGCTTCAGGATGATTAATGTTTGCGGGTATTATCGCTCTACCTGACGCAATTTCATCTCTCACAAATTCAGGAGTGATGGGTTTGATAGGCATTTGCGAATTAAATTGTTCACCAGGATGATTATAAAATAGATCTTTATTGTCTAATAAATCATGAATTTTTTGATTTTCTCTGATTGAAACATACTCCATTTCAGGTGTAATTATTCCCTTTTTTGCATAATGCATTTGAGTTACATTATTTTTATCTTTAGCTACAAGAGGCTTTCTGTTTAAAAAAGTCAGGGGTATAAGCTCATTTTTACCTCTTTGTATATTAGTGTAAGTAGATGAAAATTCACTTGCATACGAAACATCATTTCTACCAAGAACCCAATTTTCTCTAATTTTAGGGAGCCCTTTCTTAATATCAATTGAAATATCAGGGTCAGTATATGCCCCGCTTGTGTCATATGTTGGATAGTTGTGAGGAGACTTACCATCTTCATCAACAATAATCTCTCTCATTGCAACATTTACATCTTTATGTAATTCACCTTTTACATATATTTTTTGAGAATTTGGAAATGGATCCCTAGTTATATAATCTTGATTAATTTCTAGTTTGTTACTTTTTTTAACCATTATTTAACACCAAAATAAATTTTACCATAATATATGTTTTTTAAATTATAAAAAGATTATTATAATCTCATATATGATCAATGACCATTATCTAGCAATTGAAACATCATGTGATGAGACTTGTTGTGCAATCCTTGACAATAAAGGTAATGTGCTATCGAATACAGTATTTAGTCAGGCCGACATTCATAGTGAGTTTGGAGGTGTTTTACCAGATGTTGCCTCAAAGAATCATACAGAAAAAATTACTTATGTTATAGATAAATCTCTAAAAGAGAGCGGATTGGCTCTGGAAGAAATAAAAAAAGTTTTTGTAACAAATGGGCCTGGACTGATAAATTGCTTGATGATCGGAGTGACTGCAGCTAAAACAATTTCCTTAGTAAACAACATACCAATTTATCCAATAAATCATATAGAAGGACATATAGCATCGTGTTTTATAGAATCCAAAATTACATTTCCAGCGCTGTGTTTGGTTGTTTCAGGAGGCCATACAAGTCTTTACATTTTAAAAAATGAAATAAATTTTCAGCTAATTGGTAATACAATTGATGATGCCGCGGGCGAAGCCTTTGACAAAGGAGCAAAAATTTTAGGCCTTGGGTATCCAGGTGGAGTGAAGATTGATCAAATATCTAGGAAAGGAAATAGTAATTTTCATAAGTTCCCTGTTGCAAATTTAGGTAAAGACTCATTAAATTTTAGCTTTAGCGGGCTCAAAACATCTTTAAAATATTTTATAGAAAAGAACAAGGACTGGATTGAAAATAAAGAGTCTATAGCTGCTAGTTATCAAGAAGCAATTGTTGATTCATTAATTGAAAAAATTTTTTTGGCAAATAAAATTCATAAAACCTCATCAATTTTGATTTGTGGTGGTGTTGCATGTAATTCAAGACTGAGGGATAAGGTTATTAAAAAATTTAGCAATAACTCAAAAATAGTAATACCATCTTTAAAATACTGTACAGATAATGCTGCAATGATAGCCATGAGAGGGATTCAATTAAAAAATTCGGATAATTATGAAAAGGGGTTCGGAGTCTTTAGTTCTATAAAAAAGCTAGTCTAGCTTCGGGTTTAAGAAATCAAAATCATCAATATTTATACCATTTAAACTTAATATTCTTTCAATTTCTTTAGGTATTATTCTTACGAAAGAATTTACCTCGGAATTAAAATTGTCTAGAATATATTTTGCTTTTTTGCTTTTAGTTAAATCAAAGTGTTTTTCTAAAGTATTTTTTATTTTACTTTCATCTTTTTTACTTATTTTATCAATATAAACCATTTCTTCATTAACTTGCTCGACAATATTTTTATTTTGATTATAAATATATGCTATTCCACCGGACATACCAGCGCCCAGATTCTTACCAACGGGTCCAATAATGTATACTTCACCTCCCGTCATGTATTCACATGCATGGTCACCAACTCCCTCAACAACGGTTAAAGCTCCACTATTTCTAACACAGAATCTTTCACCTGCTGCACCAGACGCAAAAAGAGATCCGCCGGTTGCACCATAAAGCACAGTATTGCCAACAATTGAGTTGCCTTCGATTTCAAAATTCGTTCTTGTATTTGGATATATTGCAATAGTGCCGCCATTCATAGATTTACCTACATAGTCATTAGCCTCACCCTCTAAAGTTAAATTAATACCATTTATTAAATAGCCACCAAAAGACTGGCCAGCTATTCCATTAAAATTAATATTTATAGTATCATTGGGCAGGCCTTTGTTACCATATTTTTTTGCTATAGCACCCGAGAGAATAGCGCCTACTGTCCTATCAACAGTTGTAATATTTAGATTCAATTGATTAGGAATAAGCTCATCAATGCTTTTTCTAAAATAATTAATTAATTCAAAATCTATTGGGTCTTCGTTCCTATTATTTCGTTCTAGTATTCGTTTTCTTGGTTTAGAATTTGACGGATCAGGATCTGCTATTATTCTGGATAAATCGATATTTTTTGTTTTATTAAAATCTGCATCGGTTTTTTGTTTTATAAATTCAGTTCTTCCTATTATATCATCTAAGGACCTTACACCAATCTGGGACAAAATTTTTCTTATATCGTGAGCTATGGAAAACAGATAGTTTACTGCTTGTTCAGGTATACCTGGAAACTTTTTTCTTAATTCAGGTTTTTGTGAAGCAATTCCAACAGGGCATGTATTTAAATGACACTGTCTAGCCATTACACACCCTAAAGCTACTAAAACAGATGTGCCAAATCCAAACTCTTCAGCCCCTAATATCGCAGCTACCACAACATCAAAGCCTCTTTGAAATCCACCGTCTACTGTCAAAGTAACTCTACCTCGTAAATCATTAATAACTAAAACCTGGTGTGTTTCTGACAGACCCATTTCCCAAGGTATTCCAGCATGCTTGATTGATCCTAGCGGCGATGCCCCTGTTCCACCTTCACATCCACTGATTTGAATATAGTCAGCATATCCTTTTGCAACACCAGCAGCGACAGTTCCTACTCCAACTTCAGATACGAGTTTTACCCCGACCTTTGCGCTCACATTTGCATGCTTTAAGTCATAAATTAATTGAGCCAAGTCTTCAATACTATAAATATCATGATGGGGGGGTGGCGAAATTAAGCCTACCCCGGGAATAGAGTTTCTTTGTGAGGCAATTTCCTCAGTAACTTTATTTCCAGGTATCTGTCCGCCCTCACCAGGTTTTGCACCTTGAGCCATTTTAATCTCAATTTGCTCTGCTGAAGACAGATACTCGGGAGTAACCCCAAATCTTCCTGAGGCTACCTGTTTTATTGCACTATTTTTTGAATCACCATTAGTTTCAACTTTAAATCTTTCAGAATTCTCTCCGCCTTCTCCGCTATTACTTTTTCCACCGATTCTATTCATTGCAATTGCAACTACCTCATGAGCTTCGGTACTCAAAGCTCCATGCGACATAGCACCAGTCCTAAATCTTTTCATTATCTCTTCCTCGGATTCAACTTGATCAATAGGTATCTCGCCAATGGAAGAAAATTCAAAAAGGTCTCTTATCAATGAAGGAGGTCTAGATTCATGTAACGCATTAAATTTTAAATAATCATCATATGAAGCAGTCTTTGATAATTTCCTTATAGCTTTGAATATTGGCGGATTAAGAGAATGATACTCCCCATCCTTCCTAAATCTATATATTCCTTCTTCTTTTAACTTATCATCTTCATTCTTTGAAAATGCATTAGAATGTAAAGCAAGAATATCCTTCTCAATATTCTTAATTGATACTCCTTCTATTCTTGTAACAGTTCCAGGAAAATATTTACGAGTCGTTTTTGAATCGATTCCAATTATTTCAAAAATTTGAGATCCAGTATAACTTGCTACTGTACTGATACCCATTTTAGATAATACTTTTAGTATTCCCCTTTCTAAGCCTAGCTTGTAATTAGCCTCATATTCTTTTAAATCACCATCAAATTTTTTCATCCAATCTTTAGCACTTTCAAAAGCTAAGTAAGGATGTACTGCAGATGCTCCGTAACCAAGAAGGCAACAAATATGGTGGTCCTCTTTAACCTCGCCTGACTCTACTATTATAGATACCTTCATTCTTAAACCATTCTCGATTAAAGAATTATGAATATTAGATACTAGTATTTGAATCGGAACAGCTGCTTTTTCCATATTTATAGCTTTGTCACTAAGTATTACAACATTGGATCCATCTCTAACAGCATCTAGGACTTTATCTGTAATTTGATCAATAGACTTTGATAAATCAGACCTTTTTGAAATAAAATATGTTGTATCAATCTTCGATACTTTAAAATCAGTTTTTTTAAAACTATTTAAAAAGTTTATTTCTTTACTTGTCAAAACAGGAGAATCAAGATAGAAAAATTTGTTATCATTACTTTCAAAATCAAAGAATGAAGACTTGTCTCCTAAAATAACTCTTAAGGACATTACGCTATCTTCTCTATAAGGATCAATTGGTGGGTTAGTCACCTGAGCAAAACTTTGTTTGAAATAGTTAAACACAGATTGAGGTTTAGATGAAAGTGCTGCAATTGGGGTATCATCCCCCATTGAACCTATTGGCTCTTTACCGGTTAAACTCATTGGTTCAAATAATCTCTCTAGATCTTCGAGGGAATATCCAAATGCTTTTTGTAGAGTTAATAAATCTTCGGATTTTATATTTGAGTCTTCATACTCTAAGTTTTCACCACTAATCATTTCACTTATTGAATGAATATTATTTTCACACCATTTATTGTAATCATAAGTACTGCAAATTTCAGACTTAATCTCAGTATCACTCAATAATATTTTTCTTTCCGAATCTACAGCAATCATTTTTCCTGGTGCAATTCTTCCAGATCGAATAATATTAGAAGGATCTATATTGACCATACCAGCCTCAGAACCAAGAATAATCATGTTATCTTTTGTTATATGATATCTTACAGGACGCAAACCATTTCTATCCAGAGCAGCTCCAATAATATTTCCGTTGGTGAATACAAGCGCCGCTGGTCCATCCCAGGGTTCCAAAAAACATGAAGAATTTTCATAAAAACTCTTTAAATCAGAATTAAAATTAGAATCTTTTTCATAGGCCTCTGGTATTAATCTTGAAATTGATCTTAATACAGCATTACTACTTAAGCCCATTAATTCTAGTGCATTATCAAGTTCTGCTGAATCACTCCCACCAGGCATAATGAAAGGTTTAATTTTTTCTATATCAGATTTCCAAACCTCTGAACTACATTCCATCTCTCTTGCTTTCATCCAGTTTGTATTTCCTTTAATAGTATTGATCTCACCATTGTGAGCCAAAAATCTAAAGGGCTGAGCTAACTTCCATTCGGGAAAAGTATTTGTACTATATCTTTGATGGAAGATAACCTTGTTAGTTTTATAATTTGGATTTCTAAGGTCAAGATAAAATTGATCTAATTGATGTGCTTGCAACATACCTTTATATACAATTGATTTACTAGAAAATGAACAACAATAAAGATCATTAATTTTATTTTTTTCTGCTGCTTTTGCTATTATTTTTCTTAAAATGTATAGCTTTCTTTCAAAATCCGTTTGATTAGTAAAATTTTTATCTTTGACAAAAAATTGAAAAATTCCTGGCTTAGCATCTAGCGCTCTTTCACCTAATGCTGAATCGCTAGTTGGGACTTCCCTTGAAGATATTAATTTTAGATCGTGATCTTTTAGAGCTTTATTAATCAAATTCAAACTTGACTTATGAGCTATGTTCTCTTTTTTTGGCAAAAAATACATGCCAACGGCAAAATTTCCAATAGTAATTTGACCTATATCTTCTTTGGATAAAAATTCATCAAATAATTCAAAAGGAAGTTGCGTAAGAACCCCCGCACCGTCACCAGTTTTTTTATCTCCGCCAACCGCACCACGATGTGTAAGATTAATGACAGCTTCGAGTCCCTTCTTTAGAACTTTGTTTGATCTAATTCCATCTATATTAGCTACGAACCCTACTCCACAAGCATCATGTTCATAACTCTTTTCATATAAAGTTTTCTTATTCATAACTACACTCAGGGTCTAGGGGGTTTTTATAAGTTTAAAACACCTCACTTGCTCTTTTAACTCATGAGCTATGAGGAGCTTTTTAACCATGCTCTATGGTATATATAATTATATATTTTAACTAAATTCCTGCAAGATTCTAAGATTTTTGAAAAATCATTGATATCCATGGCTTATTCTGAAAAGATTTAACAAATTTTAAATTGTTTTCCAATGAAACATTGGTTATATGAGTTTGTTTTTCTAAGTTAAAACCTGATAATATCAAAAAACCATCTTTTTTTAATGAGTGCGAGAAGTTAACAATATTATTTGGAATGTAGCCTCCAGAAATATTACTAACAATTAGATTGTAAAAATCGTTTCTGTAAAAAGGCTCTTTTATAAATTTAGGATAATCACTTTTTAAATTGGATTTGAAATTTAAAAGTGATTCATCTATAGCATGAAGATCTATCTCACACGCATAAATGTTCAAATAATTGAGTTTGGAAAGTAAAATAGATAGAATTCCTGATCCTGAGCCTAGATCTAGACAATTAGCTACTGGCCCTATTTTTTGATAAACGTATTTTATCGCTTCAATTATTAGCACAGTTGTATCATGACTAGACCCAAAAGATGTTCCTTTATTTAAAAATATTTTTAATTTTTTGGAATCAATTAAAAATTCCAAGGAAATATCTTCAAATCTATCTTCGATATATACTTCAAAATTTTTCATCTTAATAAATTATTATATTATTATTATTATGATAAAAACAGTTCCTCAAGTTATGACAATTGCTGGATCAGATTCTGGGGGTGGTGCTGGGATTCAAGCTGATATAAAAACATTAAATTCGATATCGGTTTATGGATCTTCAGTAATAACATGCGTTACTGCTCAAAATAGTAAATCTGTTAACGAAATATTCAGAATTCCTGATAAAACTATTGAAAACCAAATAAATACTGTAATGTCTGATTTTAAAATTAAAAACATAAAATTAGGCATGTTGTATGATTCAAAAATAATGAAGGTAGTCATCAACACTTTAAATAATTATAAAAATCTACAAATTGTTTCTGATCCTGTAATGATATCTAAATCTGGTGATCATTTATTAAAAGAAAGCGCCATAAATTTTTATAAAAAAAATATCCTTCCATATTGCTATCTAATTACACCAAATATTCATGAAGTAAATAAATTATTCAATTGCAAGATAACTAATGAAGAAAATTTATTAAAGTATATTAAGAAAATTTATGAGCAATCATCAATAAATATTTTGGTAAAAGGTGGTCATCTGTCTAAAACTAAATATTCAAATGATTATCTTATATTTAATAACAAAATTTATAAGTATGAATCAAAAAGGTATAATACAATAAATACTCATGGAACAGGGTGTACGCTTTCAGCAGCCATATCGGGGTACCTTGCCAAGAATTATTCTTTGCCAAATGCTGTAAAGAAAGCCAAAGAGTTTGTTTCAATTGGTATAAAAAAATCGTTGGATATTGGTAGTGGATGTGGACCTCTAAATCATTTTCCAAGGAGCTAATAATGGATAAAAAAATTATTGATGGAAAACTAGTATCAGAGAAAATAAGGGGTCAAATAAAAGATCATGTTGATGAACTTAAAAATCAGACTTCTGCTGTGCCTGGATTAGCTGCAGTACTTGTAGGAGAAGATGGTCCATCTCAAATTTATGTTAGAAATAAAAGAAAAGCTTGTGAAAATGTTGGGATATATTCAGAGGAACATAAATTACCTGAGAATACTACTGAGAATCATCTTTTGAGCTTAATTAATAAACTTAACAATCAAGAAAATATTAATGGTATTTTAATCCAATTGCCTTTGCCTGATCATATTGATGAAACAAAAATTTTAAACTCTGTTAATCCAGATAAGGATGTTGATGGATTTCATCCAGTTAACGCTGGAAATCTTTTTGAAGGTAAGCCTTCTTTCATTGCATGTACTCCTCATGGGATTATTAAAATGTTAGAACATTACGATTTAGAGATAGAGGGAAAAAATGCTGTAGTTTTAGGCAGGAGCAATATAGTTGGAAAACCTGCATCGATGCTTTTGCTTCAAAAAAATGCTACCGTGACTATTTGTCATTCTAGAACTAAAAATTTAGAGAGTGTCCTTAAAGAAGCCGATATTGTTGTTGCGGCAATTGGGAGGGCAAATTTTGTTAAATCATCAATGGTCAAAGAAGGTGCAGTAGTGATAGATGTTGGTATTAACAGGCTTGATTCAGGAAAACTTGTTGGTGATGTTGACTACGAAAATGTTATCTCTAAATGCTCAATGATAACACCTGTACCAGGTGGTGTAGGCCCTATGACAATAACTATGTTGTTGTGGAATACTCTAGAATCATTTAAAAAATCAATTGCTTGATTGTTTTACTATATAATTACCTTCACTATCATTACCGTCAAAAAGCAGCTTAACTGAAGGATGTTCGAAAGGTAGTTTTGACTCATCTTTTTCAAGATTTTGTTGAGAGACATATGCAATATAAGTTGTTTTGTCCTCATTCTCAGCCAGTAAATGATAAAAAGGCTGATCTTTTCTAGGCCTTCTATCTTCTGGTATTCTTTCATACCACTCATCTGTATTATTAAATTCAGGATCAACATCAAAAATTATCCCTCTAAAATCAAAAAGCCTATGTTTTACAATTTGACCCAACTTAAACTTCGCTTCATTACTCATATTTTTAATATAAACATTGATTAAATATTTTCAATGTCAAAGTTTTTAATTTTTTTAATCTTTTGATTTTTAACCTTGTTCAAAAGATCAATAATTTTATTGTTGGATCCTGGAAAAATTAGGTCTTTATCAATCTCCATTATTGGCTCTAATACAAACCTTCTTTGGTGTGCGCTTGGATGGGGTATTGTTAAATCCTTAGAATTTACGATCTCTTCTCCAAAGAAAATTATATCAATATCAATAGTTCTATCTGTATAAATTTCAGATCTAACTCTTCCTAACTGTGATTCAATATCTTTTATAAATTTTAATAAAAATCTTGGTTTAATATCAGCTTCAGCCTTAATGGCTAAATTCAGAAAATTATTTTTTGTTTTATAGCCTATGGGAGTCGAGCTATATAATGATGACACTTTTTTTATATTTATTATGCTCTCTAATTCTATAATAGCCTTATTTAAATATAATTCTTTAGGTTTTATGTTACTTCCCAGAGACAAATAAATTTCGACCATTAAATATATTAGATTATTTTTGACTTATAATACAATTTTGATTATTTTCTATTATATGCCGGCAAAGTTAAAAAAAATAACACCTCTACAAGCTAAAAAACTAGCGCCTACATGGTCAATTAAAAAAAATAAATTATATAAAAAATTTATTTTTATGAATTTTTCAGATGCATTATCTTTTATGGTGCAAGTTGGTATTGAATCTGAAAAAATTAATCATCACCCGACCATTTCTAATACATATAATAAAGTAGAAATATGGCTCGATACACACTCAGTAAATGGGTTAACTAGTTTAGATATTAAACTTTCAAATGAAATAGATAATATTTAATCAATCTTGTATTCGTCTTTATCAACTTCTACAACTTTATCGCTTTTGTCTTCACTTGATGAAATATTATTATTTTTGTCTTTTTTGTTACTTACAATTTTTTTATAAATCCTAGTAAGAAAAAAAATCCCTAAAATTGCTAAAAAACCGGCAGTAAAAATGAAAGCTAGGGCAATCAAAATGACAATACTAATTATTGAGGTCAAAGTAAATTTAATATTTTTAATCATTTTCTTTGCCTCTTTCTCTGCTTCCTTTTCTTCTTTTCTAATTGACGACGTTTTTCTTTTGCTTTAATTTCCGAAATTTTAAAGTTATTTTGCCTCTTTATTTCATCAGAATTATTTTTACTTGCTTTCTCACTATCACTATCATTATCATTATAAGAAAGATTTTCGTCAATATCCCTAGATTTTTCAATTTCTTTAAGATCTTCATCTTTAATTGGCACAACCTCTAAAAAATTTACGAGGGCATCTATATTAAAATTATCAATCATTTCATCAAAGATTTCAAAGCCTTCCTTCTTATATTCTCTTAAAGGATTTTGCTGACCATAGCCCCTTAAACTTACGCTTTCTCTTAGATAATCCATTGACAATAGATGATCTTTCCATTTCATATCTAATGTTGAAAGAAGAACAAATTTACTTATGGATTGAAACATATCACCTAAAAGTATTTTTTTGTTTTCAATTTTTTTATCAATGACCAACTCAAGCTGGCTAGTGTCTGAAAGATTTAAAATCTCATCCTCTGTTAAAAAATTAAACATATTTTTTTTATCTTCAAATGATATTTCATTATCCAGTAATGGCTGAAATGAATATAGAGCATCATCTTTGATTTCTTTTAAAACTTCATCAATTTCACTATTTCTTAATAATCTGTTTCTTAATTTATAAATTATTTCTCTTTGTTTATTTTGAACATCATCATACTCCAATAAATGCTTTCTAATCTCAAAATTACGAGATTCAACTTTTTTCTGAGCATTTTCAAGTGAGTTGGTTATCATTTTGTGCTCAATCGGCTCACCTTCTTTCCATCCAAGCTTTGTCATCATATTAGAAATTCTCTCTGATCCAAAAAGTCTCATTAATTCGTCTTCCATGGAAACAAAGAATTGTGTGAGCCCTGGATCTCCTTGTCTTCCTGATCTACCTCTTAATTGATTATCGATTCTTCGTGACTCATGTCTCTCGCTGCCCAGAACAACTAATCCATTAATTCTTAATACTTCCTCTCTTTGTCTTGTATCATTATTAGCGCCACCAAGCTTAATGTCAGTACCTCTTCCAGCCATATTTGTAGCAATTGTAACTGCACGTTTTTCTCCAGCTTTTGAAATTACTTCGGCTTCACTCTCATGATTTTTAGCATTTAATACATTATGCTTTATCCCTAAAGTTGATAAATACTTACTAAGCTGCTCGGATTTTTCAACTGAAACGGTTCCAATAAGCACAGGATTTCCATCCTTATTATATTTTTTTATATACGAGACAATTGCATCTATCTTTTCTTTTTCGGTTCTATAAATTAAATCATTTAAATCTTTTCTCATCATTGGCAAATTGGTAGGTATGACTACAACTCTTAAATTATATATATTCTGAAATTCAAGCGCTTCAGTATCAGCAGTTCCTGTCATTCCAGATAGCTTCTCATACATTCTGAAATAATTTTGAATAGTAATGGATGCAAAGGTTTGATTTTCTTCCTCAATTTTTACGTTCTCTTTAGCCTCAACGGCCTGATGTAATCCCTCGCTCCATCTTCTTGATGGCATAAGTCTTCCTGTGAACTCATCTACAATTATTACTTTATCATCTTGTACTACATAATCTTTATCTCTTGTATAGATATTAATTGCTCTTAAAGACTGATTTATTGAATGAAGTAAAGATAAATTTTTAGGATCATATAGATTATCTATATTAAATAATTTTTGTAATTTTTCTGATCCTGCATCATTAATAAATACTTGTCTAGTTTTTTCGTCAATTGCAATCTCATCTTTGTTAATCTTTTTACATAAACTATATATATTCTTATAGTCAATAAGTGAACTATCAGTAGGACCTGAAATTATTAACGGTGTCCTTGCCTCATCTATAAGAATGCTATCAACTTCATCAACTATTGCAAAAGAATGGCTTGATTGACAAATCTCGTCATTGGAATATTTCATGTTGTCCCTTAAATAATCAAAACCAAATTCGCTATTTGTTCCATAAATAACATCACATTCATAGGCTTTTGATCTTTCGGCTTCAACCAATTCATACTTAGTAGAATTAATTTTTACAGTATAGGATATTCCATTATTCAATACACCTACTTTAAGATCTAAAGATAAATATATTGGCGCCATCCATAGCGCATCTCTTCTAGCTAGGTAATCATTTACAGTAATTAAATGAACAGGATATGGATCTAATGCATTTAATACTACTGGCAATGTGGCAACCAAGGTCTTGCCTTCACCAGTTTTCATCTCTGCTATTTTCCCTTCATGTAGAACTATGCCACCTATGAGCTGAACATCGAAGGGTCTGAGCTTTAAGGTTTTTTTAGAAACCTCTCTTGTTAATGCAAAGACATCAATAATAAAATTGTCAAGCTCTCCACTTTGCTCATATCTAATCTTTAAATCTAAATATTTATTTTTTAAATTTTCTAAAGATAAATTCTTAAGACTTTCTTCTTTTGAATTTATTTTTTCTACAATTTTTGAAATTCTTGAGATTTCTCTTTCATTTCCAGACCCAAAAATTTTTTTTATAATATTTAACATTTAAATATTTATTTCATTAAAAGATTTAATTTGATAGATCAATTGGAACAACTTCACTTATACCTTCCAACCTAGATGTCACTCCTATTAATTGTTTTGCAAATTTCATTGTGGTTTTATTATGAGTAATAATAGCAACTTGAGATAAATTAGAAATTTCATCCAACATTTCTCCAAACTTTAAAATATTCTTATCATCTAAGGGAGCGTCAACTTCATCTAACAATAAGAAAGGAGCAGGCCTTACAAAATAAGCTGATAGTAAAAGCGCTATTCCTGCTAAAGCTCTCTCTCCGCCAGAATATGATTTTAAATTTCTATATTTTTTTAGGCCTATTTTTAACATAACCTCAATTCCAGAATCTTTTGGTGAATCAGGATTTGTTAAAATGAGCTTACCCTCACCACCACCAAATAGCCTTTTAACATATTCGTCATATTTGGAGGTTATGCGATTAAATGTATCAAGGAAAGCAGATTCTGACTCCTGATCAATCTTGCTTATTGTTTTACTTAAATTATCTAAAGAATTCTGAAGATCAATAATTTGAGAATCTAAAAACTCAAATCTTTCATCCAATTTTTTGAATTCTTCAGGAGCCAGTAAATTTACAGGTCCAAAATCATCAATTGTTTTTTGCAACTTATAAAACTTAGATTTGGCCAATTCACTTTCGCCCATTGTGGATATCTCATCGTTTTCAGAATCTGAAATATTTCTAATATCCTCATTGTACTCCATATCTGTGAGCTGCTCTAATAATTGATCAATTTCAATTTTTGCTTTATGTAATTTGGAATCATACTCTTCTAACTCAGATCTTTTTATATCAACTTTTTTTATAAAATCTTTTATTTGCTCTTTGACTTCATTCGCTATTCTCTCATTTGCGATTATTGATGATTTAATATTATTAACCTCTGCATTAAAAATATTTATACACTTCTCAAGTTCTGATTTTTTAATATTTTTTGAATCTTTTAGACTTAAATTTTTTTCAAATTTTTCCTCGTCGAGAATTATTTTATTTGAAATTTCATCAATCTTATTTTCAAGTTTATTAGCTTTAGATGTGATATTTTGCATGTCTGACAATAGCGATTTTCTTTGTGAATCTAACCTTTCTCTTTCCTCATTATTTTTTGCATTGATGATATTTTTGATATTCTCATTATCACTAACTGTTATTTGATTAAATTTATCCTCATAGGATTTTTTTTCTAAAACAATGTCGCTTATTTCATCTTTAATTTTTTCAATTCTTAATACTTTGTCACTGATTTCAGTCTCTAAGTCCAAAATTTGATTCTCTATATTGGACTTTGAAGATATTTCTGAAGCAAGATTTGATTTAATTTCACTTATTGAGTTTGATAATTTTAAATAATTAACATTCTGAGACTCAATTTCTGAATCAAAAAGTTTTATTCTACTGTTAATATCGAATATCTCGTCTTCAATTTCTTTTCTATCCATCACTAATTGATCAATTTGAGTATCATATTTATCTTTCAAAATATTTAATTTTTTAATTTCCTCTTTAATTTGTATGATATTATCTGGCGCTGAACCAACTGTTATTGAACCATTTGAATCAAAATACTCACCATCTTTAGTCACAAAATTTAAACCAGGATAATCTCTTTTTAAATTTGAAGCATCTTTTAAAGTATCTACAACGTATGTCTCGCCAAAAATACTTGCAAGAAAAGGTCTATTCTCTGTACTACATTCAATACAGTCTATAATATTTTTGAACTCAAGTGACGAACTTGCACCACTATGTGTTCTGTAATCTAAAGGGACAAAGGTTCCACGACCGCTTGAGCTTTGCTTGAATTCTTCAATTGCACTAATTGTATTATCACTATTTTTAATCAGTATCCACTTTAGTTTTTCTCCCAGAAAGGATTCCACTGCTTTCTCAAAGCCTGGCATTGGTTTTATAAAGTCTGAAAGTATACCTTCAATATTCTTCCCTTTAAGTTTATTCACAAACTCTCTAATCCCCTCCGGAAGCCATTCATAGTTAAGCTCGATATTCTCAAGAACTTCAACCTTTGATTTGGTTGCCTCAATTTCGGAATTTATTTTTATATGTTTAGTGTTGATTTCCTCAAGATTCTTTTGAATATTTTTTAAATTTTCGATTTCATCTTTTTTATTAACTTCGCACTTATCTCTTATGGTTTCGAGATTAGAAATATCATCTTGAATTTTTTTCATATTAGTCATCAAATCTGAAATCTGTAACTCAGATTTTGAAGATAGTTCACCACAGTCAAATTTCTTAATTTTTAATTGTTCTAACTCATTTTCTAAGAGATTTGCACTAGTTTTTTGCGATGAAAGCCTCTCGACTGCATCAAACAATCTCTTTTTAATACTTGATTCGTCCTCGAGTTCTGAATTTTTATTGTTCATATCAGAAATAATTTTGTTGTAATTTAAATTAGTTGAGTTTAGTAGTTTCTGTTTTTTTTCTTTCTCAATTAAAATATCATCGAGCTCTTGAACTGCTTCAGACTTGAAATTTTTTAAGCTTTCTAAGCCTTGCTTAATAAGTTCATTCTCAGAATTAATTGTTTTAATTTCAGAGTCAATTTTAAAAAGTCTTTCTTTATCAGATAAAATTTTTGAGTTTTGTGAATCAAGATCCAACTTGTTTGATTTGATATTCTGTTCTAGATCTTCAAGCTCCTTATTTTTTAAAAATTTAGACTCTTCAATAATTAAAATAGTTTGCTGAAAATCCTCTTTATCTTTTATTGCGGTCTCAAGTTTTTGATTTAAATCCTTAAACCTTTTTTTATAAAAGAGTTTTTCAATTTTCTTATATTTATCGACAAGCGTATTATATTCATTAGATTTTTCAGCTTGCTGTCTTAAAGATTCTCTTTGTAAACCAACTTCCTCTTTTATATCATTAATTCTATCCAAATTATCTTTGGTTAATATTATTTTTCTTTCTGTTTCGTGTCTTCTAATTTTATATTTTCCTAGTCCTGCGGCTTCGTCTATCAATTGTCTTTTATCTTCAGCTTTTGCGGTGATATAACTCTCAATCTGACCTTGAGGTATTACAGTAAAAGTTCGCGAACCAGCACCAATTGTAATAACTAATTCTGTAATATCCTTGAGTTTACAATTTTCACCGTTTAGATAATACAAACTATCACCATTTCTAGTTAATCTTCTTTTTATTTCAATCTCTTCAGGTAAATCTTCGTGATCATGTGTGTCTATAATTAAAGAGATTTCGGCAAATCCTTGTTTAGGGAGTTTATCATTCCCGTCGGAAATAAGCTGTATCATTGAGTCAGTCCTCAACAGTCTGGGATTCTGCTCACCAAGTACCCATCGTAACGCATCTAATAAATTAGTTTTTCCGCATCCATTTGGTCCTACAATTGCCGAAATTTTGTTATTGAAATTAACTACAGATTTCTCATAAAATGTTTTAAAACCTTTTAATGATAAGGACTTTATTCTCATTTTAGGCAATAATAAAACAATATATAAGCTTAGTAAAGAGAATATGTTCCTTAATTATCATTAAAATATTTATTATTTAATTTTACCTCCGCATCTGAAACTAATTCTTTTTTTAAAGAATTTATAAAATTTTCTGATTTTTCAATATATAGACTTCTCGTGATTCTTTCCTTTTCTAAAATAAATAGGTCATCATTTGGTAATCTAATTTTTTCGATAAAAATAAGATAATAATTTGAATCTTTGAAAACTTTATCTATAAGAAAACTTCCATAATTGTCTAAATCAACAGATTCTAAAAAACTATCAATATTAGGATTATACTTTTTGCTTTCGTCATAATAAAATTGCAAGTCCAAATTACTATCAGATTTTATTGCTGAATTAAATTTTGAAGGATTATCTTTATAAAGTTGTATCAATTTTATGAAAAAATTATTTCTGGCAATATTTTGCTGATCCTCTACCATCATTGATATTAATATCTTTCTCTCTGAAATCGAATCCTTAGAATTCTTAAAAATCCATATTTTATCATTATAGTATGTAAACTGGATATCATTTAAGTTTGTTATTTTTGTTTTTATAAAATCTGGCAATTTATTTGAGTCTTTAGATAATGTTAAAATTTTAGCACTATATTTTTTTGAGATTTGTTCAAACGAACTATTCAATATTAATTCATTTATTGTATCAAGTTCACTCAATATACTTTTTTTTGCTATCTCTTCTTTAATTATTTTCCTTATTTTTATTTCATCATACGGTTGATCGGAAAGATAATTTTCATGGTAAGATCTAGTATCTTTAGAGCTTATTGTAATATTTTTTATTAAATCCTTGCCTGAAATTATAATGAGGTCCAAATATTCTAATTTTCTTTCATATTTCTCTTTATTTTTTTTTAAGTAATCCTGAATCTCTTTTTCTGTGAAATTCTGATTAACTTTGAGATCTTCATTCAATGATATTTTTATATAATTGAATTTAGTTTCAAGATTTATGAATTCATTATATGCCTCATCATTATTTATTAAAATTATCTCTGAAAATAATGACGACAATTTATCATTTAAAGCCTCTTCTTTAATAATTTCTTCAAAAATGTTCCAGTCTAAATTGAAGTTTTTTTTAATAATTTTCTTATATATTTCAGGATCTTCTATTTCTTTAACTCCACCAAGAAAATTATCATCTAATATTTTTTCTCTTATCTCTTTGTCTGATACATATAGACCAATCTCGTCTGCATGGTCAGCTAATATTTTTCTCGAAGCTATCATTTGAATTATTTGAAGATCAAGTATATCTCTAAAAGCTTTTTCAGACTTATAGCCAGCAGAAAGTGATAATTCAGATATTTTTTTATTCTTAAAAAAGTCAAACTCTTGCTTTGAAATTTTTATACCATCAACTTTTGCTACTACATCTTTTCCCATTCCAAAAGAAATAAACTCTGTTCCGGCACCTAGACTTATTATTAGTCCTGCAGTTAAAACAAATATGATTAGTTTCGATATAAATGAATACATAAATTCAATCATATCATAATTAATTTAATTTTTTTTCCTTTCATTTATAATAAAAATTGTGAAAATTATCCTAAATGGTAAAAGTAGGAAAGTAGATTCTGATCAAAAAGTTAATGATTTAATTGGTTTATTAAAAATTGATAGTAAATTTATAGCTGTCGCTGTTAATGGAGAGTTTATTTCAAAGAAAGATTATTCCAAGATTTTTTTACACGATGGTGATGTAGTCGAAGTAGTTTCGCCTCACCCAGGAGGATAAATGCAAATTTATGATATAAAGTTAAAAAATAATATCATTTTAGGATCATCAAAATATCCATCGCCTAATGTGTTTTTGAAGTGCGTTAAAAACATAAAGACCGAAATGATTACCGTGGCTCTAAGAAAAATTGGAGATAAGCCAGAAAAATTTTATAAAACTTTAGCTAAAACCAATTGTAAAATTCTGCCAAACACCGCAGGCTGTTTTAATGTTAAAGAGGCGGTCAATACAGCTCTCATGTGTAGAGATATTTTTGAAACTGATTTTATAAAACTCGAAGTAATTGAGAATGAAAAGAATTTAGCTCCTTCTGTTAGAGGAACAATAAAGGCCTCTGAAACTTTAATAAAATTAGGTTTTAAAGTTTTACCTTATGCGACAGATGATATTAAATTTGCAAAAAGGCTAGTGGAAGTTGGATGTAAAGTTGTAATGCCATGGGGCTCCCCCATTGGAACAGGTCAAGGTCTAGTCAATACTAATAAATTGAAACTTATTAGAAAATCTTTGCCAGATACAACTCTTATTGTAGATGCTGGAATAGGTAGGGTGTCACATGCATGTCAAGTCATTGAATTAGGATATGATGGAATACTTCTTAACTCGGCTGTAGCTTTATCAAAAAACCCACCTAAATTTGCAGAATCAATATATAATGGAGTAAATTCAGCTATTGAATCAATCAAAGCAGGTCCAATTTCTGTTTCCAAAAAACCCATAGCATCAACCACTTCAAAAGGTATCGCTTTTAGAAAATAAATTAGTTAGATTTTAAAGATCTATATATCGTTGAATATTTTCCTCCCGAAGGTCTTTGAATCAAGAAGAGGATTGGCTCTTTTTTTGTAATTTTTGACAAGATCTGGTTAAAGTCTTTTAGATTTCGAATTCTTTTTTTGTTCATTTCTACGATTATATCACCCACTAAAAGTTTAGACGCTGCGGGACTATCAGGGTAAATTTTAGAAACTACTACATTAGATAAAATTGACTTATCTTTAAAACTTTCATTAGTTACTTCAAAACCAAATTTTTTAACAGAATCTTTAATTTTATCATCTTTAAATTCAGACTTAACAATATTTTCAGAAGGAATACTTCCAAGAATTACATCAATTTTAAATTTTTTCCCATCCCTCAAAACCGATAAAATAACTTTAGTTTTAGGTTTTAAGGATCCTATGATTCTAGGAAGTTCTTCCATTTTTTTTATTTTTTTTCCGTCAACTGAGATAATAATATCTCTCCTTTTCAAACCTGATTTTAAAGCAGGACTGCCATCGAGAATTTCCGACACAAGTGCTCCATCAGTATTCTTTAACTTGAGAGACTCTGCGATCTCTGGCGAGATAGACTGTATAACAACTCCAAGCCATCCTCTTTCAACTTTTCCATTAATTCTGAGTTGTTCAACAATATCAACCACTGTATCAATTGGAATTGCAAACCCTATTCCTTGACCTCTGGCTGCAATTGCAGTATTGACGCCAATAACATTGCCATTCAAGTCAAATAGTGGGCCCCCGCTGTTTCCTTTATTTAATGCTGCATCAGTTTGTATAAAGTCTACATATGTTCCTAATCCATCTACATATCTACCTTTGGCACTAATTATTCCTGTTGTAACAGTTGTCCCTAATCCAAGTGGATTCCCAATTGCCACAACCCACTGACCGATTTTTAAATTTTCAGATTTACCAATATTTAATGATTTTAATTTTTCATCAGAATTGATTTTCAACAATGCAACATCTGTTCTTTTATCAGTCCCAACTATATTTGCTTTATATTTTTTCTCATTATATAGAACAATTTCAATTTCATCAGCGTTTTCTATTACATGAAAATTAGTTACAATCAACCCAGTACTTTTATAGATAAAACCTGAACCTAATCCTTTTCTAGGCTGCGGCTTAAAATTATCACCAAACTGTCTCTTGAAGAATTCATCAAAAAAAGGGTCCCCTGTAATGCCATAGTCTACATTTTGATTGCTGGATATTTCAATTCTTACCACTGATGGATTAATCTCATCCACTAATTCAGGTAGTGAATCAAGAGTAAATGCATAACTTAGATTAATTATTAAAAAATTAAATACAATAAATTTGGAGATTAGAGAGTACATCACTACTATAATATAAATTAAAAAATTATCTTATCCAGTTTGAAATTCTAGATGATAGAATATATAGATGAATTGCATATTTATGGGAACCCCCCTATTTGGCAAATATATCTTAGAAAGACTAGTCAAAATTGTGAATATTAAATTAGTATTATGTCAACCTGATAAACCATCAGGAAGAAACCAAAAAGTTGAATTTGGTGAAGTTAAAAAATATTCCATTGAAAACAATTTAAGGATTCTCCAGCCTGATAAAATAAAAAATAACAGCAGCATTATTCAGGAAGTTAAAAATATTAAGCCTGATTTTATTTTCGTTGCTGCATATGGAAAAATTTTAAATAAAGAAATTTTAGATTTACCTAAATTTGGTTCTATTAATGTTCACTGTTCATTACTACCAAAATATAGAGGTGCTGCACCAATAAATTGGTCAATTATTAACGGTGATAAAACCACTGGCGTAACCATCATGAAGATGGATGAAGGAATGGATACTGGTGATATAATTTTATCAAATGAAATAAATATTAGTGATCATGACAATGTAGAAACATTAACAAAAAAGCTTGCTATTATTGGATCGAATCTAATAGAAATATTTATAAATAATTTCAAAAATAATGGTTATGAGTTTAAATCGTTTGCGCAAAATGATAACGAAAGTTCTATTGCTCCAAAAATGAATAAAGATATTTCAAAAATTAATTGGGAAAAAGACTCAAATACTATTAATAATCTAATTAGAGGATCTTATCCATGGCCTGGTGCAAATTGTTTAGATTCGAATGATCAATTAGTTAATATCTGGGAGGCTATTCCTGATAATAAAATTTTCGGAGAACCAGGTGAGATTAAAAAAAATAATAATAAAATGTATGTTTGTTGTGGCAAAGGGAGTTTAGAAATTTTAAAAATTCAAAAAAGTGGTAGAAAGATAATGAGCGGGGTTGATTATCTAAATGGAATAAAAATTGAAAGATACAAGTTTAGTTGATTGGTATTTCGACTGAATATGTTGAAATCTTCAGTTTTTCTACTAATTGATTATTCCAACATAAGTCCCTTGCATCTTTTAACTTATTTTTTGGCACAAATACAATACAGCTTATATCTAAGGATTGTAGATTTTTCCATTTTTCAATGATATTTTCATTTATATCAGATTCTGTCTCAACTTCCCCTATCATGACAATTTGCCCATAGTTTCCAAAAATTATATCGGGATAAGAACCCTTGAATTCATAATTTTTTTCATTAAGTTTATTAACTTTTATCTCGTTATATTCTTTTGAAAATTTTTTTTCAATTTCCTCAATAATCCAATCATGAAGAAAGTTTTCTCTATTTAGATTCATAGGAATTACTCCACATTAATTTATTTTTTAAAACAGAAAAATATTCATTTTTTTTCATTCTCAAAAGATTAAAATTCAAATTTGATTTTTCAATATTTATTACAAATTTCCCTTTGAGTTCTTCGCTCTTTGATCCATCAAATGAAACATATATAGGATTTAAAGAATCAACAGAAACTGAAACTTTACTTTTGTCAGATATAACCAAGGGTCGATTAGTTAATGTGTGAGGACAAATTGGGGTTATTATAATGAGTGGAAGATTTGGCGCAACAATGGGTCCTCCTGCCGATAATGAGTATGCAGTTGAGCCAGTAGGAGAAGAAATAATAATTCCATCTGCTCTAACTTGAGAAACCAATTTATCGTCTATGTATACATTTAAATCAATAATTTTTGATAATGCACCTTTATTTATAACAATATCATTTAGGAAATTCTGTTTAACCTCATCTTTATTTTCTTTAATTAAATGAGCATTTATTAGATTCCTTAAATCAGATCTCAAATTATTTTTGAAATAATTATCTAAAATAGTTTGAAAATTTGAGAGTGGAGCTTCTGTCAAGAATCCCAGATTTCCTAAATTAAACCCAATAACAGGTTTTTTTTGTAACGCGGCTTCTTCAGCTATATGTAAAAGAGTTCCATCCCCGCCAAAAGCAAGTATAAGGTCCGATTTAATGGCCAATTCCTCTAATTCGACTAATCTAATCTTAGGCTTTATATAAAAATTTTTATCATATAAAATCTTACAATCTTTGCCTCTAAAATATTTTGATAAAACTTTATCTATTTCGTCAATATTAGGTAGATTTGGCTTACATACAACACCTATGTTCATTAGAATATTATATATTAATTTTATTTATTTTAATTTAGATAATAAATTTTCGACCAGGTTGCCAATATCACCATCCAAAAATGCATCGACATTCCCAATTTCATCATTTGTTCGATGATCTTTGATCATTCTATAAGGATGTAATATGTATGATCTAATTTGGTTCCCCCATCCAATATCCTTCTTGTTTACATTAATTTCATCTTCTTTAGATTTTAATTTATCTAATTCCAAATCATATAATTTGGAACTTAATATTTTCATCGCAAAAGACTTATTTTGATGTTGTGACCTCTGATTCTGGCAAGATACAACTAGTCCCGATGGTAAATGCGTAATTCTTACTGCCGAATCAGTTTTGTTTAAATGTTGTCCACCAGCTCCACCGGCTCTAAAAGTATCAATTTTTAAATCTTTTTCATTAATTGAAATATCAATTTCTTCAGTATACTCTGGTGTAACTGATACTGAAGCAAAAGAAGTATGTCTTCTTTTATTAGAATCAAATGGAGATATTCTAACCAGCCTGTGAACCCCGGATTCATTTCTCAACATACCATATGCATAATCACCTTTGATAAATATTGTACAGTTTTTTATGCCAGCTTCATCGCCATCAAGCTTGTCTAAAAATTCAGCTTTAAAATTATTTAATTCAGAGTATCTTAGATACATTCTACAGATCATCTCTGCCCAGTCTTGAGCTTCGGTTCCACCTGCTCCAGAATTAATTGATAAAATTGCATTATTAGAATCTTCACTTCTTGAAAGAACAGTCTGAATATCAAACTTTTTAATCATTTCTGTAAGTTCTAAAATATTTTTTTCAAGTTCAGAAATTACCTCTTTATTATTTTCAGCTTCATCATACAATTCTAAAAGCTCTATACTATCTACATTTTCTTTTTCAAGATCGGTTAAGCGATCTATTTTCTTCCTCAATATAGACAATCTTTTTAACGTTGATTGAGCTAAATTTTGGTTATCCCAAAAGTTGTCTCTTTTTGATAAATCCTCAAGGCTTGTAATTTCAATCTCTAATTTTGCCGGGTCAAAGATATTCTCTGATTTTTTCTAGTTTTAGTTGATTATTTTTCAATATTTGTTTTAACTCTAACATTTTCTACCAAATAAATTTGTTATTTCTGTTATATTTAATATTAACATCAATATTTAAACGGGGGAATTTTTTGAAAAATTATGTTTTAACACCTGGGCCGGTACCTGTACCAGAATTTGTTATGCTTGAAATGGCAAAACCAATAATACATCACAGGACATCAGAATTTGAAGAAATTTTCTACAAAGCAACTTTGGGTTTAAAGAAAGTTTTTATGACAAACGAAGAAGTTTTAATTTTGGCTTCATCTGGAACTGGGGCTATGGATGCAGCCGTTTCAAATACTTTAAGTAGAGGCGATAGTGCGTTAGTTGTAAATGGTGGTAAATTTGGAGAAAGATGGGGAAAAATTTGTAATGCTTATGGGGTTAATGTTGTTGAATTAAAAGTTGAATGGGGAAAAGCCGTTGAAGTAAAAGATATTGAAAAGGCGTTGGAAGACAATAAAGATATTAAGGCGGTTCTTATTCAGGCGAGTGAAACATCTACAGGTGTAGAGCATCCTATAGAAAAAATTTCAAAAATTACAAAAAACCGTGATGATGTTCTACTAATCGTAGATGGCATTACTGCTGTTGGTGCATTCCCAGTAGAATTTGACAAATGGGGTATTGATATACTGATAGGTGGTTCACAGAAAGCTTTCATGCTTCCTCCTGGTTTAGCTTTCATCAGCCTTAGTCAAAAAGCTTGGAACTTTTATGAAAAGTCTGACCTACCAAAGTTTTATCTTGATCTTAAACAAGCTCATAAAAACAGTTTAAAGAAAACATCTCCATGGACTCCCGCTGTTAATTTAGTAATGGGTTTAAATGCAGTTTTAGAATATTTTGATAAACTTGGTTTAGATAATTTATTCAGAAGACATAGTGTAATGTCAGAGGCAACAATCAAAGGATTTGGGTCAATTGGCTTAGAAAATTTTGCACCAGGTTGCTCTAGTACAGCACTTTCCGTTATTAAATCTCCTGATCATATAAATGCTGGTGAAATAATTAAAGGTCTGAAAAATAAATATGGAATGATTGTTGCTGGCGGTCAAGATCAAGCCAAGGGAAAAATTTTTAGAATTACTCATATGGGATATGTTGACAAAGGTGACATGATTTCGGTTATTGCGGGTGTTGAAAATATTTTACAAGAATTAAAATATGATTTTACTCCTGGTTTAGGCGTGTCAACTGCATCAAATATACTGGATCAATTATAGTTTTTTTTGTATTATTGATAAAACAATTTTTTTATTTATAATTATAGACATGTAAGGTCCATATTGGATTTTAAGGAGTTTTTATCATGAAAATTGGATTATTTTATGGAACAACTAGTGCGGCAACTCAGGAGGTCGCAGATTTAATTCAAGAACAAATGTCTGATTGTGAGATTGAGGTGTTTGATGTTTATGAACAAGACTTAAATAAAATGTCAGAATTTGACAAAATTATTATTGGTTGCCCGACATGGGATATCGGCTTGCTCCAAGAAGATTGGAGAAGTAAGTTTGATGAATTAGATAGTATTGATTTTACAGGTAAAAAAGTAGCTTATTACGGATGTGGAGATCAAAACATCTATAGCTCCTCATTCTTAGATGCTTTAGGCATTCTTGAAGAAAAAATTACTGCAAAAGGCGGTACTACTATCGGTCAAACATCAACTGATGGATATGAATATGATTTTTCTAAAGCTGAAAAAGATGGTCAATTTGTTGGACTAGGTATTGACAATGATAATGAACCAGAGCTTACTGAAGAACGTGTTGAGGCCTGGTGTAAATCTATAACTGAGCAGTTTAAATAGAAATTTTTTTAATATTTGATAATTGATTTTCCATTATACAGTCTAATAAAACTAAATTAACCATTGCTTCTGCTATGGGAACAGCTCTGGGACATAAACATGGGTCATGTCGTCCTGTAACTCTTAGTTTTTTCTTTTTCCCTGATGAATTTATGGATTCTTGTTCTTTTGAAATGGAGGAAGTTGGTTTAAGTGCAAATCTTAATACGATTGTATTGCCATTTGTAATTCCACCAAGAATACCACCCGCATTATTTGTTTTAAACTTAGTCTTGCCACCTTTTTTACTTAAAATAATATCATTAACTTCTGATCCTTTCTTTTCCGCAATTGAAAAGCCAGTTCCAATTTCAAAGCCTCTAACACCACCTATGCTCATTATTGCTGAGGCTAATTTTGCATCAATTTTTTCAAAAACAGGAGATCCAAGTCCTGCAGGAACTCCTATCGAACGAACCTCTATTACTCCGCCTACAGAATCACCATCTTTTCTAACGTTATCAATTAATTCTGTCATATTATCGTATTGGGACTTATCTGAAATCCTTAATAGATTTTTTTCAATATATTTCTCGTTAAAGTTACTACATTTTATATTACCAATCTGTGCAACAAAGCCTATAGTTTTGATCTTAAATGAATTAAGTACTTTTTTTGCTATTGCACCTGCTGCAACTCTTGCAACTGTTTCTCTGTTCGACGATCTTCCACCTCCCCTATAATCTCTAATTCCATATTTTTCATCATAACTTAAATCGGCATGACCAGGCCTATAAATATCTTTAAAATTCGAATAGGATTTCGATATCGCATCAATATTCATTATAAGCATAGATATTGGTGTTCCAGTTGTTTTACCTTTAAAAGTTCCAGATAATATTTGCACCTTGTCTGGCTCTTTTCTGGGGGTAGTAAATCTACTTTGACCTGGCTTTCTTTTATCAAGCTCAGTTTGTATATCTTTTTCATTTAATTTAATACCTGCAGGGCATCCATCAACTACAACCCCTAGAGCCTTTCCATGGGACTCTCCCCAAGAAGTGATTTTGAAAAATTGACCAAAAGAATTTCCAGGCATTTAAAAATTCTATTATAAATAAAATATATTGCAATTAACTAAATGCTATAAAATTAACATTGCATCCCCATAGCTATAAAATCTAAATTTCTCCTTTAGTGCGATTTTATAACATTTCATCGTGAGCTCGTAGCCTAAAAAAGATGATATTAAAATTAATAAAGTTGATTTCGGTAAATGAAAATTAGTTAAAAGACAATCTGTAAATTTAAAATCAAAACCTTCTGTAATAAATAAATTTGTCTTTGACCATTTATTTACTTGATTTGTATCAATAGCCAAAGATTCTATGGCTCTTAGTGATGTCGTTCCAATTGAAAGAATTCGATTACCGTTTCTTTTTACATCTTGAATTTTTTTTAATGTTTTGCTATTTATAAAATAACTTTCTTCATGCATATCATGGTCATCAATATTTTTTGATTTCACAGGCAGAAATGTCCCTAATCCAACATGCAAAGTTATAAAATCTTTGGAGATTGTAAAATCATCTAATAATTTTTTTGTGAAGTGCAGACCCGCAGTAGGTGCTGCAATGGAACCATCTTCGGATGCAAAAACAGTTTGATAGTCCACTAAATCCTCGGAATCAGGATCTCTTCTAAAATATGGAGGAATAGGCATCAAGCCATAACTTTGCAATAAATCCCTGGGGTTAGAATCAAAAATTAGAAACCAATTTTTATCCTCTCTTAACAGCTCGGCGTTAATATTAAGTTGAAAAGAAATTTCAGTTTTTTTGGGAGATTTTGTCATTACTTTCCATTTGTTGTTATCCACATTTTCAATCAATAAAAACTCTCTCAATAAATTATTTTTATCAAGGCCTTTAATCAGAACTGGGAGAACTTTGGTATTATTAAAAATTGCAAGATCATTACTAGTAAAGAAATTCAATAAGTCGCTAAAAAAGCCTAAATCAACTTTTCCACTTTTTTTATCAACTATCAATAATCTTGATGAGTCACGAGGCCTGATTGGTCTATTAGCTATTAATTCTTCTGGTAAATCATATTCGTATTTATTTAAGAGCATTTGCTACTTCAACTTATTCAATATCAGCCTTAATGAATTCAATTTAATAAATCCAGTAGCATCTGACTGGTCATAAAGACTATCCTCTTCAAACGTCGCAAGCTCATTGTTATACAAAGAATGGTTTGACCTTCTTCCCAAAATTCTAACATTACCTTTATACAATAATACCTTTACTTCACCAGAGACATTTTTTTGAGTTTCATTTACAAAAGCTAGAATTGAATTCATTTCTGGTGAATACCAAAAACCGTTATATATTAATTGAGAAATCTTAGGAATTAAGCTATCTCTTATATGCATAACCTCTCTATCCATTGTCAAAGACTCAATAGCTCTATGAGCAATATTTAATACAGTTCCTGCTGGAGTTTCATAAACACCTCTAGATTTCATTCCAACAAACCTATTTTCCACAATATCAACCACCCCTATACCATGTTTGCCAGCAATTGAGTTTAAATTTTTAAATAAATTTATAGGAGTAATTTTTTTTTGATTTAATTTATATGGAATCCCATTTTTAAAGGACAATGTAATTTTTTGAGGCTTACTTAAGGTTTTAGATAATGGTCTAACTGTTTCAAACATATCTTCTGGTGGCTCATTCCATGGATCCTCTAATATTCCTCCCTCATAACTCACGTGGTAAATATTTCTATCACAGCTGTAAGGTTTGGACTTGGTTATAGGAATTGGGATTTTATTTTTCTTAGCATAATTGATACAGTCTTCTCTTGAGTTTAAGTCCCAAATTCTCCAGGGTGCTATAATTTCAATCTTTGGATTTAAAGCCTTATAACTCAGTTCAAATCTCACTTGGTCGTTTCCCTTTCCTGTTGATCCATGTGAAACTGCAAATGCATTCTCTTTTTTTGCAATTTCAATTTGTCTCTTTGAAATTAAAGGTCTTGCTATTGAAGTTCCTAGTAGATATGAACCCTCGTATAAAGCTGACGATTGAATCATTGGAAATATAAAATCTTTGATAAATTCATTCTTTAAATCTTCAATGAATACTTTACTTGCACCAACGATTTTAGCTTTTTTTGCAGCCGCCTTTAAATCTTCCCCCTGGCCAAGATCCGCTATATATGCTATTACATCGGCATTATATTCTTTCTTTAACCAATGTAAAATAACCGAGGTGTCTAGTCCACCTGAATAAGCAAGTATAATTTTTTTTTTCTTCATAATTTATTCTTTATCAGGATTTCCAATTCCTTTATAATCTAATAAATAAAATGTGGCTTTAGTTTTTTCATATTTTTTTTCCAAAAAAGTGCCGATGTATTCAAGTTTTTCTAATTCGTTTCCATTTTGAGCTGATGATCTTTTTTCTTCAGAAAATTTAACTTTGAATTTAAGATCTTCTGGCATTCTTCTCTCAGCTGTAGGTTGAGTAGTAAATAAGAATTCAATATCTTGCTCAATTTTTACACTGTCTGGAAGTGTAAAACCAACTACAATATTTACGGATTGGAATTCTATTACATAAAGATTGAGCTCCAAAGACATTTCGCTTTCAGGACCATCAGTAATAGTCATTGTATAAGATGCGGCGGGCAAAGAATCAACTTTAGCTTTTGATTCAGAAGATCCTAAAGGAAAAAGCCTATTGTAATCCTCTCCATCTATTAAACATCCAAGATTTAGCATATAACACCTCTTTGAAATATTAATAATATCTAATTAAGCATAATATTACTAATTTGATTAGCAGTTAGTGATTTATCTCTTCTATAGGAGTAAAAGTCATTGTTACTATATGTACATTCATTAATTATATCAATCTTGGAAACACCTAGAGATTTTAGAAGAAAAATATTAATCCTACTTAAATCTATAAAAAATTTATTGTTTTTCTCTTTGATAAAAGAATCGCTATTAATAAATTTTTTTTTGAATTTAATACACATGTCTTCACTAACTTCATAATTTTCTAAAGAGATAGAAGGACCTAAACATCCAATAATGTTTTCGGGTTTAATCATAAGCTCTTTAAATATAAGATCTAAAACATTAACAATAATTTTATGATATGTTCCTCTCCAACCAGAATGTATTGCTGCAACAAATGTTGCATTAATATCTGTTAATAATATTGGAACACAATCAGCAGTTTTCACTCCTATATTAAATCTTTTTTGAGTAGTAATTATTGCATCTCCATCAAATGGCTCATAATTTTTATCAGTATTTTTTAAGAATATAACTTTATCACTATGAATCTGATTTAATGTAAAAACATCTTCTTTTATTGGCATAGAAGATTTAGATCCAAAATTATAAGAAATACCTTCAATTGATGACAATAGTTTAGACTTATATTTAATCAATTTTTTTCCTCTAAAATATCAATTATTTTTTGCATGTCTTCTGGAACTTCAGAATATAATGTAATTTTTTTCTTGGTGGTTGGGTGAATGAACTTAATTTTGCTAGCATGTAGAAGGTGCCTTGAAATATTAGCTTTTAAATTTTTTGATAAGTTAGCTGAATTTTTCGTAAAATATAGCTTATCACCAATAATAGGATGGCCTAGTGAGGTCATATGAACACGAATTTGATGTGTTCTTCCAGTTTTAGGGTAGGCTTCAACTAAAGTGAAATCATTATAACTTCTTATCTTTTTCCAATATGTTGTAGCACTTCTAGGTGAAGATGTATTCTCTGATATTTTCTTTCTATTTTTTTTATCCCTTCCAATAAGATTTGATATTTTTCCGTCTTTATCAACAATATTATTAGCAACTAATGCGATATAAGTTTTTTCAATTGTTCTTTGTGAGAACTGTAATGATAGATTTATATGAGCAATATCATTTTTAGCTATTATTATCAAACCAGAAGTTTCCTTATCAAGTCTATGAACAATTCCTGGTCTTAATTCACCTCCAATTCCTGATAAATCTTTACAATAATGAATTATATGATTGACTAAAGTTGGGCTATTAATCCCTGCCCCATGATGGACAACAATATTTGCTGGCTTGGAAAGAACTATTAAATCTGAATCTTCAAATACGATATTTAAATCACCCGCTATTGGCACGATTTTTGTTTCTTTTGCTTCCGGAATTTTAATATTTATAAAATCATTTTCTTTTAATACATATGATGGCTTTATTTGGTTATTATTACATAAGATGTTTTTTTGTTTTAAAAGTTTTGATATATAAGATCTTGATAAATCTAATTTTTCTTTTAAAAAAACATCAACTCTTTTATATGAATCCTTTTTATCAATATATATATTCATAATTTAATTAATATATATATTTTGCCTTGATTTGTAAGAATCATAAAATATTAGTCATAATTATGCATATGAAACTAAAAAAAGATAATAGAATTGAGTTAAGATTTGCACTCATTGGACCTGGAACAATGTGGAATTTGTTATATGAAGGTATGGATCAAAGCGTTAATTTAAGATCAATCTTTAAAGGAAAGGATGAGGAAAGTATTTTAGCATTAATTAAGTTTGGAGAAATTTTAAAAAAGAAGAATGACTATGACATCACAATCAAAGATGATGGAATAGAAATTAATAATTTTATTGGGATCAACGATTTTGAAAACGGTGAGAAGTGGACAAACCTTATGAATAAATTAAAAGATGAGATTATTAAGATGATATAATTTCTCCAGACATTATCTCCTTGGTCTCGCTCTTGGTCCTCAAAATTAATGAACCATTTTCTTTTATATCAATAGCAGTTCCTTTAATTAGATTATTGCCTAATAAAACTTCAATATTTTTCTCTCTATCGAACCAATTTTTTTTATAATAGGATATAAGATCAGACCTTTTACTCTTAAAACTGGTTGCAAAGTTTTTGAGTATTTTTTCTAAAACATCGTCTATATTCAGAGTTTTATTTAAAATCAAATTCATACTTGTTGGTTCAATATTATATTTGATTTCAGAGTTATCCATAAAATCATTAGATTCAAAATTTACATTAATGCCAATGCCGACAATTATAAAATTTTCTGAATCAGCTTGATAGTCTAATTCGCATAAAATTCCAGAAATTTTTTTTGAATTTACAAGTATATCATTTGGCCATTTAATTTTGGAATCTATATTAAATTCATGTAAAGTTTTCCTTATTGCAACGGCGGAAATTAATGGAATTACCGACGATTCCTCATTATTGTCATATTTCAAAATAATAGAAAGCGCTATGCTTTTATCTTTATGTGATATCCATTTACGATTATTTCGTCCATAACCAAATTTTTGATTTGCCGAATATATACATATTCCATTTTTTTTTTCATTGAGATTTTTAGCAAAATTATTGGTTGAATCAACCTCCTCAAGCTCAATAAGATGCTCATAGAATTCTGAGAGGACCGGATCATGTAAAATAAGCTTATTTATTTTACTCATAATTTAAACTCCCAGCCTGTTGTAGTCTCTATAATCTTTTAGTATTAGAGCTAAAACTGAAAAACCAAAAGATGCACAAATGAGAGAAGATCCACCATAACTGAAAAGAATCATTGGGATTCCAATTACAGGAAAAAGGCCCATAGTCATCAAGATATTTATAATGAAATGAAAGAAAAAATAGGAGCAAAGACCATATAATATTACTTTTAAAAATAAATCATTAATGTCTTTTAAATATGTAAGTGGAAAAATTATTATAAAACCATATAGGATTAGAATTATTAAAGAACCTAAAAAACCTGTTTGCTCAGCCCAAACAGAAAATGCAAAATCCGTGTGATTCTCAGGAAGAAAGCCAAGCTTTGCCTGAGAACTTTCTCCTAGCCCTTTGCCAAATATTTTTCCAGAGCCTATAGAAACTTTTGATTGTATTACGTTATAACCAAATCCTTTTGGATCATTTTCAGGATATATAAAATTTATTATCCTTTGTTTTTGATAGGGCTCTAGGTAATTATTCCATACAGGAATTGATATTAATGAAGCCAGTAAAATAAGTCCTAATAAGTATTTTTTATTGAAAGAAAAACTTAGTATTACGGACATTGATACTACAAAAAGCATAAAAGCTGATCCAAAGTCAGGCTGAAATAGAATTAATATGAAAGGTAGTAAAAAAAGACTGAATCCAATAAAATATTTAATAACTAGTGAGCCCGAATAAGATCCAAGTTCGGAGTATATTTTAGCTATAAGAAAAACATAAGATATTTTGATTAATTCTGTTGGCTGAAAAGTAAACCCTAAAATATTAATCCAGCTCTTAGCACCTGAAACCTCTTTGCCAATAAATAAAACCAAAATAAGTAAAACTATTGAAAAAATATAAAAAAAAGTTGAGATATTTTTTAATGTTCTTAGTCTAAGTCTGAGAACAAAAAAAGTAATGGCAAGTGAAATTACTAACCATACAAACTGCTTTATTGAATAAATACTAATATTTTCATTTGCTTGGATTTGTAATAGATTTATACATCCTAATAATATTATAGAATATCCCACGAATATAACTTTTGCGTATGGCTTATCAAGAAAATTAAAGCTGATCATTATTTTCCAAGTAATTTTTTTTATAATATGAAATGATTTGTTTAATTATTGGTCCACCTGCACTTCCGCCTGAATCACCGTGCTCGGCAAAAACTGTAATAGCAATTTCAGGTTTATCTGATGGATAGTATGCCGTGAACCATCCATGATTTTTAAACTTTCCATATCCGTATTTTTTTGAGTCCTTTGAAATAACCTGAGCTGTTCCAGTCTTACCCGCAACTTTATCATCCACTCTAGCCTGAAATCCTGTTCCTTCCCTATCATTTACAACGCCCACAAGGCCTTTTTTTATTTCTTGTAAATTTTTTTCATCTATTTCTAATAATTTATCCTTTATAATTTCTTGATTCTTATATAATCTGAATTTTACAAACTCGCCATTGTTTGCAATTATTGAAATCATCTTATGCGCCTGTAAAACATTCAGTGTTAAATATCCCTGACCAATTGAAACATTGGCCAAATCCCCATTGTAGAAGTTCCCATCAAGATATTTATTTATAAAATTTTTACTAGGAATTGTTCCTAACCTTTGTTTAAATGGAAAATCTTCATGCAATTCACCAACACCAAATTTTGATAACCAATCCGAAAATTTATTAATGCCTAATCTTAAACCTAATTTGTAAAAATAAACATCACAAGATGTAATTAGTGCTTTACTTACATTTACATTTCCATGCCCTCCTCTTAGCCAACACCTAAACTCCCTATTTCCTATTTTGGTTGATCCGGGACAATAAAATGTAGTGTCTTTGCTAACTTTTTTTTCCTCTAATCCAGCAACGGCAGTTACTATTTTGATTATTGATCCTGGAGGATTACTAACCAAAAATGCCCTATTTAAGAAAGGTTTATCTGGAGAATCTTTTAATTTTTTCCATTGCTTAGAAGATATTGGTTTTGAAAATAAATTAGGGTCGAATCCTGGCTTGCTAACTAAAGATAAAACCTCTCCTGAATTCACATTTGAGACCATAACAGCCCCATTTAACTTATCAAATGATCTATAGATTATTCTTTGTAGTTCAATATCAATAGTTGTATGAATATCTTTTCCTTTTTCAATTTCAGCATAGTTATAATTTAGATTTTCAAAACTAACCTCGTCTCCTCTACTATCAACAAAAAAATATTCGGCCCCTACCGTACCTGACAATTCATCATCTTGATCCCATTCAATCCCGACTGCTCCTTTTCTGTTTGACAGCAAATTCCCATAAGTAACATCTTTTTTATCATTTGCAGTCAAATGTCCAACTAAATGAGAGCCTATCTCATTGTAAGGATAAACTCTCAAATAATCACTTATTAATTCAATATTTTCATAAGATGAAAATTTTGTATCTATAATGTAAATGTCCTCAATTGATAAATCTTTTTTTATTAGAATCCTTTGGCGTAAAAATGAATTATTATTTTTATCAAAAATATTATCTAAATCAATTTTGTTTAAATTGATATTATTATTCTTTAATTTTGAAATTAATTGCAAAACTTTTTCTTTTGACGAATTCTTAATATATAAATTCACCATAGGCCTACTATAGGAAATTTTCACACCGTTTCTATCATAAATAGTGCCCCTAGGTGATGGAATAATTGCTTCTCTAAGAAAATTATTCTGAGAAATTCGTTTGTATTTATCGCCTTCAACAATTTGTAAGAATAATAATTTAAAAAAAACTATTACAAAAAAAATTGCTATAATTAAAATTGATATACTTGATCTGAACGAATAGGCCATTTTATATATTTAATAATAATCAATATTGAGGATAAAACTATTGCATTATATATAAAACTTATAGTTACAAATAAAGAATAATGAAAAAAGTCTATTGACCCAAAAAAATTTGCGGAAAATATTACAATTGAATAATAAATTAGGAGTAAGGCTCCCATCAAAATAATCTCATTTTCGTAACTTTTCCAAATAAAATTTGACGTTATATAAATACCCAAAAATGATAAAAAAAGTTTAAGAAACAAATCAAAGAATGATATGTAGCTTCCAAAGATTTGTGTAAATAAAAGTATAAAAATTAAAAAAATGATTATTATTCTTTCTGTATTCAATACCGATAAAGCAACAACCATAATTAAAGTCGGATCAATGTAAGGACCAAAATTCAATAAATAAGAGCTATTAAAAATTGAGAATAAAGCCCATAGAAGAAAAAAATAACTGCGGTTTATATTAATCATTTTTATTCACAACAATACCTACATATTCAAAATTAGATGAAAATATATCTGATGAAATATAAATTTTTAAAAAACCTTTTTTCTCTTCAATCTTTATAACTTCAGCAATAGGCTTTAAAAAAAGTTTGGCTTCAATGCTATTTTGCAAATATACTTTATCCCCTATTGAAATATTTGTAGTATCCTGAATGTATTTTATATATGAACTAAAACCATCACCTTTTAAAATTCCTTTATGTTTTTCTTCACCAACTTCAACAATCATAACAAAGTTTAGATTTTGAATTGAATAAATTTCTGAATGAGATTCATTAACATTCCCAACCTTACCTAAAAATTTTTTATCAGAAAATACAAGTTGATTCTCCTGAACTCCATCCTTTTCACCAAGGGGTACAAAAAAAGTATTATTCAAAATTGAAGGATACTTAAAAATTACCTTAGAAAAAATGATATTTAATTCTTGATTATTATTCTTAATATCTAAAAGATTTCTTAATTTTGTATTCTCTATTTGTAGAGCATTATATTTTTCATTATCATCTTCCTGATCAAGTTTATATGAGAAATGATAATTATAAAAAGAAGAAATAAAGTCCTTAGTGTTTGAACTAAATATTGAGTTAATATTTAACCAAAAAAAGATAAATATTAAAAAACACAAGATAGAAAAAATAAAAAATTTCTTTTTATTTTTTTTTGAAATCATATCTATATTGAAATCTTTCTTAAAGTATTAATTTCTTCAAGGGATTTACCACAACCTTTGACAACACAAAGCAGGGGTTCTTCACCAACAGTCACTTTCAGCTTAGTAGCTGATGAAATTCTTTCAGCTAATCCACCAAGTAGTGCTCCCCCACCAGCCAAGACTATGCCATCAACTATAATATCGCCCGCTAATTCTGGGGGTGTTGCATCAAGTGTTTCTCTGACGGCGGTAATAATTTCTTGAACAGATAGATCAAGTGCTTTTTTTGTATCTAAAGAATTTAAATCTATCGATGTAGGTAGTCCTGAATCTAAGCTTCTACCTCTAACTTGCATTTGTAAAGATTCACTTGGAGATTCTGTTACATCAGCAATTGTTTTTTTTACAGTTTCTGCCATATTTTCACCGATTAAAATACTATAAGTTTTTTTAACATAATCAATAATCGCATTATTCATTGAATCACCAGCAGTCTTTATAGATTTGCTAATAACTAATCCACCTAAAGAAATAACAGATATGCCTGTGGTACCACCTCCAATATCAATAATCATTCCACCTCTTGAACTTAAAACACTATCCATTTCTGCTCCAAGAGCAGCTGCCATAGTCTCTTCAATTAAATAAACCTCTCTAGCACCAGCGGACTCAGCTGCCTCAACGACGGCTCTCTTCTCCACCGGAGTAATTCCAATTGGTACAGATACAACTACTCTAGGTCTAACAAGAAAGTTATTTCTATGATACTTTGAAATAAAATATTCCAGCATTTTTTGTGTTACTTCAAAGTCTGCAATTACTCCTTCTTTCAAAGGTCTTATTGCTTCAATAGAACCCGGTGTTTTACCAATCATTAGCTTAGCTTCATCACCAACTGCTAAAATATTTATATCACCAAGTCTATCTCTTTGAACGGCAACCACAGAAGGTTCATTAGCAACTATTCCTTTATCTTTGATATAAACAACAACATTAGCAGTACCAAGATCTAGTCCTATATCAATAGAAAAATAATTTGCAAGCCTATCCCAAAATGTATAATTTTTAATTTTATTAGTAGCCATAATGGAAGATATTAACAAAAAAAATTACTTTTTCATACTTTTTCTTCTATTTAAATGCCTTTTGAATACTTATTGAAATTATACGATCATTATCAATTAATAAATCACCCAAATCAATATTCATGAATTTTCTCTCTGAATTTGATTTTAAGCCTCTAATAATAATAATTTTTTCTTTGCCTGAGCTGGTTTTGAGCTTTATTTCTAATTTATTTATATCTTCATCTGATAAATTCATTAACTTCAGATATTTTATATTTTCTTTAAAGTCATAATCCAAGATAACAATTGATTCAGCAATTTCAGTTTGTTCCATTTCAACATAGCTACTTTCATCAACTTGAGTTTCTTTAACTCTTAAAGGTAATTGTTTCACATTTTTCGCATTTTCGACATTTGAAATTTTGGATTCTGCCGATATTACAGATATTTCGATACTTGAAAAGTCAAAATCCAAAATACCCGTATCGACTTTTATTATTTTTTCTTTGTTTGCAATTATATAATCTTCTTTATATTTATACCTTCTTTTATTTATTGCGTTGCCCCTTTCATTTAAAAAATAAACTTCAAATATAATATTCTTGTAATCATAATTACTATTATTGTAAATTTTTAAATCAATTAGTCCTATTGTATTTCTAACTTTTGAATCCCAAGAATATTTTATTATTTCTAAATCATCTGAGGGAATAGAAATTTTTTTAACTGATTCATTATATATATTCTCAATTTTAATTTCCTTAATAAGTCCGCCGGATGCTACATAGGTTTTAGGAGATATCATTTCAGCATCAATTATCTTAAGACTTACTATATTGGCATTCTCCATCATTTTAATTCCCAAAGTCAAAGGAGCTATAGAAATTATTTCTCCTGGGGCTATAGGGTTAGAGCTAATTAAAGTTTCTTCGGAGATTTTATTTTCGTTTTTGTCAAAAATCGAAATTAAAAATTTAACATTCTTATAAAAAAACTTAGAAATATTCTCATATGAAAATTTATTGAATGAAACTGTCTTGGAAGCTGAAGAATCAATCGAATAATCCAAATCTAAAATTGTTATATTTTCCCAAGGCCTATAGTTGTTCATATTTTGATATTCAATAGATGCGGTTTTAATTCCGATGGATGTATTAATTGGAGTAAAAGGGAGGAGAATATTTGCAACTACATTATTAAAAATTTTTCTTTCGTTTTTACTAATTGAATCATTAATAAAAATAGGAAATTTATAGAGTACATTTGTCTCATCATATATCTGAACTTCAAGAATTATTTGATTATATGATATAGATGAATCATTTGATATTTCTATATATTCAAACACAGGCTGGGTACTTTTTGTTTTACTTTTCCATTTAAAATTCGATACACTTAATTTTGATAAATTTTTATCAAATAAATCGTCTAAGTCATTTGAAAAAGAATCTGGGGTATATAAAAATAGTAAAATTATTAAAAAAAAGGTTTCGAGAGTTTTTTTAATTATTGAGCTTGGTAAATTCATAGTGTTTTTTTAAACAATAATATCAGATAAACTAAGTGATGTAAGTAAGGATTTAAAATGCCTAGATATATACTATTATCAACATTAACCACTGAGGGAAGAAAAACAGTTAAACAAAACCCTAATAGAATTAAAGAGGTTGACGACGAAATTGAAAAAATGGGAATTAAAATTCTTAAACAATATGCTACCCTTGGTCCTTTCGATTTCATAAATATAGTTGAGGCACCCAACAATGATGCAATTAGTAAATTGTCTATTGAATTAACATCAAGAGGTACAATTCAAATAAAGACTTTACCAGCAATTGATATTGATTCATTTGTGGAATACTTGAAAAAAAATGATTAAGATTGTTAAAAGATTACTTGGTAACGTTAAAGAGCAATCTCAGAATGTCCCGGGCTACAAAGCTAATAAAATTTTGAGGATATATATTTATATTGGAGTAATTTCAATTATTATCCCAATATTGTATTTCATAATTATATTCATCTACAACAGCTTCATGAAATGATCAATTTTAATTTAGACATAGCTCAAAGGAAAATATTAATAGTTGGTGCTGGAAATGTTGCCAAAAGAAGATTGAAAAAAATTTTAAAAAGTTCTAAAGATATAAAAATCAATATTGTTTCTCCTAACTTTGACCGAGAAGTTAAATTAATTTTTGAAAGAGAAACGAATGTTAAATTTTTTGAAAGAAAATTTAGATTTTCTGATCTTAGAAACATTGATATAGTAATAGCCTGCACAAATGATAAGGCTTTAAATCAAGAAATTTCGAAAATTTGCTATGAAAAAAAAATCTTTGTTAATAATGCATCGGACCAATCATTAAGTACAATGCACTTCACATCTAATATAAAAATTAATAAGATAATTGAGTTAAATCTAAATACTGGCGGACAAAGTCCATTTTTATCAAAAATAATGAGAATTTTAGTTGAAAAAGTCTTAAAAAAGCCATTGGATAAATTAATAAAATCTATATCATATAAAGGAAAAATTGATAATAATAGAGAAAAAGAATTAAAGAGTAAGATTAATAATTCTGATATAATAAAAAAAGTTTTGAAAAAAGGAAATAATCTATTTGATGATCTTATAGATAAATAATTATTTAAAATATGGGAATTGTAGAAACTAGTAAATTTTATAAAGGATTAAAAATAATATTTGAAGATGAATTATGGGAAATTATTGAATTTCAACATCGTGTAATGCAGCAAAGAGCTCCGGTCATTAAAACAAAGCTAAAAAATATTTTTACAGGCTTAGTCCAAGAAAAAAGTTTCAGGAGTGGTGATACATTCACGCTTCCAGACCTTTCAAAAAAAGATTCACAAGTATTATTTTCTGATGATATATCAATAACTTTTATGGATCTTGAATCTTTTGAACAGCATGAACTCAACATTGATAAATTAAGCGATAAGGTTGGCTTTATAAAAGAGGAACAAAATGTTCTATTAATTCATTATAATGGATCTCCTATTGACATAGAATTGCCAACACATGTTGAGCTTGAAATTAAAGAAACCGAGCCTGGATTGAAAGGTGATAGTGTCACTGGTGGTAATAAGCCTGCAAAACTTGAAACGGGTGTCGAGGTTTCGGTACCATTATTCATAAACATAGGTGATATTGTTAAGATTGACACTAGAGATGGTAGATATATTGAAAGAACTAAAAAAGCTTAAATCAATTTAATCTGTAAATTAAAAAGATATTGAAACTCTTTATCATTAATAGGGATAATTTTATTATTAATATTTGACCTCTTACCAATTTCTATCATTTTATTTAATTCATCAGACTTATAATCTTCTACAGTCAAAGAATTGATAGCTGTTGCTTCTGAGAAATTTTCTAACCATTTTCTTTTATCTGTAAATCTATATTCATTTGTTAGTCTTGAATAAAGAAATAAATATGAGTCACAATAAATAAAAATATCCTGGAGGCTATCTGCTTTTTTTGACTTAATTAGCTTATAGATCAACATAGTATAAATTTACTTTGATAATTTAATATTTTACAATCATATTGTGAACAACATAAAAATATTCTCTGGGACATCTAATATTCCATTAGCGGAAGCAATCTGTAAAAAACTTAGAACAAAGCTAGGTGGTCTGGATATAAAAAGATTTAGTGATGGAGAAATTTTTGTGGAGGTAAATGAAAGCGTCAGAGGCAGCGACTGTTTTGTTGTACAATCAACAAGTAGTCCGGTTAATGAAAACTTATTAGAATTATTTGTAATTGTAGATGCATTAAAAAGAGCCGCCGCCAAAAAAGTATACGCAGTAATACCATATTTTGGGTATTCAAGACAAGATCGTAAGGTAAGTGACAGGTCCCCCATCACTGCAAAGTTGATTTGTGATTTGTTAGTAAAATCTGGAATTGAGGAAGTTATACTAATGGATATTCACTCGGGTCAAATACAAGGTTTTTTTGATGTACCGGTTGATCATCTTTATGCAGCGCCAATTGCAAGACAATATTTTACTAAAAAATATAAAAAAGACTTGATAATAGCATCCCCTGATGCGGGAGGAATGGAGCGAGCTAGAAGATTTGCAAAAAAATTTGGAGATCTCGATTTGGTTGTGACTGACAAAAGGAGACCGAAACCCAATGTTTCGGAAATTACAAATGTTATAGGAAATGTCAAAAATAAACATGTTTTATTAATTGATGACATGATTGACACAGGGGGCACAGCTGCTAAATCGGCTGCTGCTTTAGTTAAATCAGGAGCAAAATCTGTATCAATGTTTTGCTCACATGGTGTTTTGTCTGGTGCAGCATTGGAAATTATTAATAAGTCCCATATTGATGAACTTGTAATTACTGATACAATAAATAACCAAAGTAAATTAAAAAAGGTAAAAAAAATCAGGGTTTTGAGTGTTTCTAATTTGATAGCAAAGGCTATAAAAAGAATTATTGATAAGAAATCCATAAGCGATTTATTTTTATAGGAGTTAAAGAATGATTACAGTTGAGTTGGAGGTTTTTAAAAGAGAATCTTTAGGAAAACAGGCAAATAAAAAGTATAGAAAAGATGGTTTTGTACCTGCTGTTATATATGGAAAAAATAAAGAAAATTTAAATATCTTGATTGATCCAATAAAACTAAAAAAACTTTTAAAAAATGAAGCTGGTGAAAATACTATAATAGAGATGAAATTAGATAAATCTGATTTAAAGAAGAATGTACTCCTTAAAGATGCACACCTCGATACTCTAACAAGTGATCCATTACACCTTGATTTTTATGAAATTACAGATGGTGTAGATGTTAAAGTTTCTTCTCCTTTGCTATTTGAGGGAAAACCCGAAGGTGTGAAAAATGGTGGAGTAATTCAAACCCTTTCTAATGAGATCAAAATAAAATGCTTACCAACTAATATTCCCAATGTAATAGAAATTAATATTTCAGATTTAAATATTGGCGATACTTTAAGAGTAAAAGATATAAAGCCTATGGATGGCATAGAGATTCTTTCCAACCCTGAAAGTACAATAATTAGTATTCTTGCTCCGAGACTTGTTGTTGAAACAGCGACAACCGATACTGATGAAAGTTCTGAATCTGTGTCAGATGATAATTCTGAGCAAGAGAAAAATACAGAGGGTTAATAATTAAAAGTTTAGTGTGAAAAATTTTTTAATAGCTGGATTGGGAAATCCAGGAGATAAATATAAAAATAATAGACACAATATAGGGTTCCAAATTATTGATACCTATCTAACTTTTTTTAGCCAAAATAAATTGATTGATAAATTTGATTCAGAATATACTTCAATAAATTTTAAAGAAAATAAACTCCATATAATAAAACCAAAAACATTTATGAATGAAAGCGGAATAGCAGTTAATAAATGTATAAATTTTTTCAAAATACCTTTAGAAAATTTAATTGTAATTTATGATGAAATGGATTTATCTCCTGGAGATATAAAAATAAAGTTTGGCGGTGGCTCAGCTGGACATAATGGAATAAAATCAATTATAAATTGCCTGGGTTCTGAAAAGTTTACTAGAGTTAGAATTGGAATTGGAAAGCCTGTAAATAAAGAAAAAATTAGCTCATACGTTCTGTCAAACTTTACCAATGATGAATTAAATTTATTCAATGAGATAAAAACAAATATTAAATATATTATCGAGGATTTGGTATTAGAGGGTTTACCATTTGCAATGAATAAATTTAACAGTAAAATTCAATAAACATTATTAAAAATTCAAGGAGGATATCATGGATTTATCAACAAAGTTTGTTGCTTTTGGTGGACTTATTTTAGCCGTACTGGGCTTAATTTATGCGCAAGTAACTTACTGGAACATAAGGTCATTACCGAGGGGTAATGATACGCAAAGAAAACTTGGTGTCACAATTTATAATGGTGCCATGTCTTTCATCAAACAAGAATATAGATATATAGTTATATTTGTAGTTGTAGTTGGTGCACTATTATTTTATTTCTTAGGCCAACAGACTGCTTTATGCTATTTTGCTGGTGCAATTCTTTCTATGACATGTGGTTGGGCAGGAATGACATCGGCATGTATTGCTAACTCTAGAACAGCTGAAGCGGCTAACACTTCTGGTCAAGGGTCAGCTTTAACAACTGCCTTCAAAGGTGGTAGCGTAATGGGATTTTCTGTAGCTAGCTTGGGGATTCTAGGTGTAAGTGGAGCCTTTACAATATATTTTGTATTAAATGGGGTAAATGACATGAACTTAGCAAGCTTTGCAACTAATATTGGTGGTTTTGCAATGGGTGCAAGCTCGGTTGCCCTTTTTGCTAGAGTTGGTGGTGGAATTTATACAAAAGCTGCTGATGTTGGAGCCGATCTAGTTGGTAAAGTTGAGGCTGGTATACCTGAAGATGATCCTAGAAATCCTGCAACTATTGCAGATAATGTTGGTGATAATGTTGGTGATGTAGCTGGAATGGGCGCCGACTTGTTTGAGTCCTATGTTGGGAGTGTAATTGCAACAATAGTGATTGCATCAGGACTAGGGATGGCTACAAATCAAACTTTGGCTATGTATTCATTTCCAATAATTTTGATTATTGTAGGGACTATAGCCTCTTATATTGGAACAAAAGTTGTAGATATTTTAAAAGATTCTGAACCATCAGGTGTTTTAAGGAAAGCATCTCTGACAGCAGGAATACTTTTTTTAGTATTTGCATATTTTTCTTTAAATGCCGTGGGTGGAAGTGTAGGAATTGACTCTTCACTACTGACTAATATTTTTATTTGTTCAATAATAGGTCTTTTCTCAGGATCACTAATAGGTGGTATTACAGAATATTATACCTCTGGCAAACCAGTTTCTGATATTGCTGATGCATCGGAAAAAGGTGGAGTTGCTACTAATATTATTAGTGGCTTATCAATTGGAATGTTAAGTACCGCTTTACCAATTCTTGTAATAGTTATTGCAATATTTTCATCATATCAATTTGCAGATCTATATGGAATCGGTATTGCAGCTGTGAGCATGCTTGCAACTATTGGTATTACAATGTCCGTTGATGCGTACGGTCCGATAGCTGATAATGCTGGTGGTATTGCTGAAATGGCTGGATTAGATCCTAAAGTAAGAGTAATAACTGATAAATTAGATAGCTTAGGTAATACAACTGCCGCTATTGGTAAAGGTTTTGCTATTGGTTCAGCAGCCTTAACATCTTTGACACTTTTTGTTGCTTTTGCTGCAGCAGCCAAAATTAATTCGGTTAATTTGCTGGAATACAAAGTTGTTTGCGGGCTTCTACTTGGAGGAATGGTACCTTATTTATTTGGTGCTTTAACAATGGGGGCAGTAGGAAGATCAGCAGAAAAAATGGTTCAAGAAGTAAGAAGGCAATTCAAAGAAATAGCTGGAATCATGGAAGGG